>CEPX01041766.1_pt1 | contig 38329 bp, 68 predicted proteins | sample 361361 | NCBI WGS metagenome assembly CEPX01 (sample SAMEA2619974, study PRJEB7988) | marine metagenome | biome: marine biome (ENVO:00000447); feature: mesopelagic zone (ENVO:00000213) & marine oxygen minimum zone (ENVO:01000065); material: "saline water (ENVO:00002010), including plankton...
ATCTCCAATAACTAATTGATTTAGTAGTATATAAACTCTACTTCAGAATAATAATCAAACAATAACTAATCTATACCCTTTTTCCAATAGGAGGGTAGGGGGTAGGGGTGGCAGAGAGAAGGTGCTTATAGTAAGGTAGGTATGTCTAGGATATTTATAATATTTTACAAACTAGTATAAGTCTACTTTCTATGTCACAGATATTTATAATATTTTGAAAACCATTAGACTCCTACTTTTAGTAAGTTAAGAATTATGTGTTTCTACTTTTAGTAAGTCAAGGATATTTATTTTTATGATTTGGAGAACTAGTAGACACCTATCGAAAGGTATATAAGTGTAGACACCTATTATTGTTTTAATGGCTAAGTTAATACGTACTCGCACACGTACTGGTAGATCGGGTGTTGATTATTATCGTTACGGTATAGGTTTATCTAGTTCTTTCATTGATGATATGGGTTGGGTGGACAAGGATGTTGAGTTTGATCTTATGCCTACTGGTGACGGTTTTATTGTAAAGGTTATTAGTATTAGTGATAAGGATAAGTAAGTATATTACTATAGTTATACAACGGGTTACTACTTACTTGTAGAGGATTGTGAAATGAAATTTAAGAAATTTATTATGAATAATGGTTTTGACCTTTTGGTATTTTTATTAATATCTTTGATTGTTGATTGGAGTTTATCTCTTCCGCAAGAAAATCAGAGTTATGCTTTTTTAGGAAGTATGTTTTTCTTGTACATATCAACTAAAGGCATTACGAAGTTTTATTATGAGAGGTTAAAAAACGGGAATTAAAACAAAATATAGTGTTGGTGAGAATGTATATTACTTTTCAAAAGGCGTTGTTAAGACCATCATTACAGATGTAAAAGTAGATGTAAGTAGTAGATTCGATCAAACATTTATCGACTACCAAGTCGCAAGTCATGGGAAAGTATCAGAGGACGATATGGAGACTCTTTATGCTAAGTCTGTTGAAGAGTTGAAAGAAAGAGTATTGAAACAACTTGATAGTGAGTTAATTGATGGAACGGTTAATCTACCTCCTTTCATTATGAATTAAACTTTCAACAAACTCTCGTGATATTGAACATATTAAGAATACAGTGTATGAATTACTTTTACGATATTTAGACGAGACAACACAGGCTAATGACGTAACTACTACTAATACTAAAGAAGATGTAATGCCATTAATACCTGATATTATAAAAGCGATTTGGAATGTGAAATAAGATGGAAGACGAATTCAGTGATGATATATTAGATAATGCTTCTATTACTAGAGAGGTCGCTGATAAAGAATACGCTAAGCAGGAAGAGTTGATGCGAAGTGCTGTTGAGATGATCCCTCCTTACGTTAAACGGATTCATGGTTGTAATACTTGTGAATGGCATCAGTTAAGTGTAGGTAAAGAGGATTTCATGTGTTCTTTCCATGCTGTTAAACGAAGTGATGCTTTTCGTTCTACTGGTGGTATCTGTCCTCGTCGAGCTGTTCATTTGTTAAGTTTTAGTAAAGATCCTACCGCTCCTTTCGATTATAGTGTATGGCAGAACGATTACAATAACGCTATCGCTCAAAGGGAATATATGAAGGATGTAGCTAATCTTAATCGTATTGATGCTAGGTTAGATAAGCTTAATTTAGATCTTAATACGCTAGAAGCATTGCCAGAAGCTGAACAGGATATGGAACGTATTTCTGATCTTAGGAAGGATATCATTCGCTCCGAGACTAGTCGATCCTATGCCCGACGTAATTGGGAGAGTTTAATGGAGAAGATTAGTAAGAATAATGCTATTGCTTTGGCTAGGTCCTTGGCTGAACAGAAGTTAAGTGATGATCGTGCTAATGGGGTCTCATTACGTCCTAGTGATATAGCTAAGATGATTAATGCTACTAAGAAAGTAGAGTATGTTCCTAACCCTAAACCTAGAGATGCTGAGTTTATTAGAGATGCTTACAAGGAAGTTAAGGACGATATCAAACATATGATAGGTAAACGTACTAAGAAATTCAATAAAGAATATGAGAAGGAAACTTCTTAGATCACAGTCATTCATTGGGGGAGGGTAATGCACCTCTTTTCAAATTAGGTTTTTGTCGTTTTGTGTAGTCCGACAGTTTTCCCTGATTATTTTTACTCTCCCCCTCACAATCATTAATTAAGGTAATATCATGGAACTAAAGCGACTTAAGCAAAACATTGACTATAATAATATAGTTACTGGTAAGGATCTTGACTATGAGACCTATGAGAAGAAGTTTGAGATGTGGGATTATGTTGTAGATAATAATCTCCTTGCTCAGAACGATCCTAACGCTGTAGAACTTCTAAAAGATCCTACTATTTACTTTTACGCTTTCTTCCAGGACGATGATGGGAATCCTTGGAAAAGTACATGTTACCAGGACGCTATTCATAATTGTGAGTATGACTTCGATCCAATGAATCCTAATAGATACTTATTATTCAAAGCATCTAACCAAATAGGGAAATCTGCTGATCTTTGTCTTAGTGCCATCTTCCATTCCGTTACGTTCTTTGAAGAGAATGTCAATGTTGTTATGGTAAGTCGATCCTTGCCCCAATCACAGTTCCTTCTTGCTCAGATAAGACATAGATTAAATAATAGTTCCTTTGCTAAGACTTGGAGAGAGGACGTTGGAGAAACTGCTAATACTACTATACTTACATTTCAAAAGACAATCGAAGGACGGACGGTCGTTAATCGTATTATATGTGCTCCTTGTGGTGAAGGTCTTTTAGGTTATCCTGTTCATTACCTTTACATGGATGAGGCAGACTTTTACGATGATGGTAAGACTTTCTTTTGGAAGGTTGCATTCCCTCGTACTAATAAGACTAAAGGGAAGATTATCCTTTATTCCAACCCTGATCCTGAGCGTAGTAGACAATCTAGTTTATTATGGGAATTATGGACAGGTGATCTCTTTAAACGTAAGTTCAGTTTTAATTTCCTTGACGCTCCTTGGAATACTAAGGAAGAGTTTGAACAAGTTAGAAAGAGTAGTCCTGGATATATCTTTGCCTCTACTCATGTGGGAGAGTTTCCTCCCGATGGTGGTGGGTTCTTTACAAAGAATGAGATAGATTCAATGTTGGTCAAAGATTGGCGTAATGAGATGCCTATAGTAGACCGACCTATATATATAGGGCTTGATTTGGCAAAGGTAAAAGATAATACTGTTCTTGTACTAGGAACTATCCATGAGAATAAGGACGATCCTAAGTATCAAGATTTACATGTTCGACATATGATTAAGTTTCCCTCGAAGACAGATTACGAGACTGTCATAGATAAGCTTAAACATATAGTTGATTATTACACTCAAAATTACTATGGTGTTGCTCGAGTCGGATTCGATGCCACAGGGGTAGGGAAGGCAATTGAAGAGATGATTGCTAGACGTGGTATAAAAGCGACACCAGTGATTTTTAGTCTACAATCCAAATCTCGAATGTACGGTAACTTTAAAATGTTAGCTGAACAAAGACGGATGCGGATTGTTTATAATCCTGATTGTGAGTTGCAGTTAAGTTCGTTAGTATTCAAACGAAGTGCTGCTGGTCACTTACAAGTACAACACGAGAGGGAGGATATTCATGACGATTATCCTGATGCTTTGTGTTGTTTGATAGATGTTAGTGTAGCTCCTTCCCTAACTCCATCTTCTGTTACTGTTGCAAGACCTAACGCTAAACAAAGCGCAGAAGTCAAAGAAGCAATGGAGAAGAAGTATAGTAAGATATGGAAAGCTATGGGCATCATAGAAGATTATTAGAGGTAAATTGAAAATGGCAAAGAAAATGACTGACGAAAAAGCGTTAAGAAAAACAGTAGAAGAAAGTTTAAGTGTAGAAGACTTACATCGTATTAAAGCAATGAAAGACTTTGAAATGATTGATAAAGAAAAAGATATTCTTGGTTGGAACATCGCAGTTGCATGTGACGATCTACGTAGAAAGCTTGGTATTATCGAAATGACTTTGGATAAGGCTATGTACGAAATCAAATTAACACTAGCAACACGATTACGGTATGGTATGGAACTAAAAGCAGGTAGTATTACAACTGAATTAAGACCAGGCGTACCAATGATAAAAGAAGAGTTACAAGCAGAATTCGATAATATGCAATCACGTATTATTGGTATGGTAAGAGATCTACATCCAGTATTAGGTAAGTACAGAGGTTTAGTAGGACACCTTGGCGTTGATGGAAGAACTATTGTAACAAAAGAAGAGTTTGATAAAAATGTTAAAGATATTGAGACAGAACTTAAAGAATTGGGCTATCCTTTATTCGAGTAGAGTAAAATATAGTACCAAAAGGTATTTAAGTTTGCTTAGGCATAAGTTACAATTAGGTATATTACTATTAGATGATCGCTTTGATCTGAGAGGTAACTTATACAAAGGAATCGGGTTATTAATTAACATTTTAATAACAGGATATACCCTTAACTATATTATTAATAATCGTAATCCATTCTCATATGGGTTATGTGCTTTCACTATAACGTATTATATCTCATGGTTAATACGTGAAATAAAAGGTAAGAAATAAAGATGGTATTCAACTTCACACAAAGCTTAGGTAACAACAGACCTGTAAATGTACGTAGACCATTATTCAATACAACCCCTTATACTAATTCTGCATCACAAAATAAATATGGTGGACAGTCTTATACTTATAAGAAGTTTTGGGAACAATTCAAAGCTAGTCCTGAATGTATAGCTGTTATTTCTGTACCTATTACTGATATCATCGGTGATAGACCTATATTCGTATCACCTGACGGAACTCAATTAGGACGCAATAAAACTATTCAAGCTAATAAGTTTTGGCGTAATAATCGTGGTAAGGAGATGGTTAAGGCTATGCTCTTTGATGCTTTCGTTACTGGTGATGGTTATCTTTGGAAAGGTAAGATGTCTAAAGAAGATACTAATAAAATCATCAAGGAAATGGTTGATAAGTTCGAATCCCGATTAAGTACTAAACAAGTTAATGATTTGGCTATTAAGATTAACCAGGATGAAGATTTAAAGAAACCTAAACGATTAGATTATGTTGCTTCTTCAACAATGGACATTCAAAGAGATGAATTCGATGTTCGAGGTTACATTCAAAGAGTTAATGGTATTACTGCTAAATTCCCTGTAGAAGAGATCATGCACTTTCGATTTATGACTTTGAATGGAATGATAGAGGGTTTTGCTCCTTTACAAGCATTATCTGCAGAAATATTCCTTCTTCGTATGATTAAAGAGAATATGATGGCGTATTTCAATAATGGTGGTACTCCTTCAAAAGTATTCACATTACCCGAAGATATAGCTAATAGTGAGAATCATCAGTTCTTAGTTGAGACTCTTGCTCGATATAACTCCGTAGCTAACAGGAACGGTAATTTAGTATTTACTGGTAAGGTTGATATTGAAGATCTTAACTCCACTCCGAAAGATATGGAATATAAAGACTTATCATTATACGTTACTTCTAATATCGCATTCGCTTACGGTATTCCAGTTTCAAGGATTCCCTACCTCATTGGACAGTCTGCAACAGCAGGGGACAGTGGAGGGTTAGCTGAATCAGGATATTGGAACAGGATTAGTGAAATTCAGAATCAGTTAGAAGATTTGCTTAATGGTCAGATGTTCGAGGAGATGGGTTTTCATATTAGATTCGATAGGAAATATAAACAAGATGAAGTTCGTGAAGCTCAGACTGAATCTATGAACGCTGCAACTGTTCAAGTATATCAAACAATCCTACGTCAAGAAGGATTGAAGTTAAGTCCTAAGAAAATGTCTGAGATGTTAAAGATCAATCAACAAGATTTAGAAGAGATGTCTGATAAGGAAATGTTAACCCCACAAGAAAGAACTGGGATGATGAATCAGAACTTACTTAATGATATGCAAGTAAGTAAAGAACCTGATGCTCAGAAACGTGCTGATACTAAAAGACAAGTTGCTAACAATCAACAGTCTAATCCGAGTGGTGTTTAGAAATGCCAGTTGTTTGGGAAGTTACATTAGCTCGATTCAAGAAGGAGTACTTCAATCACGTAGCAGAGTTAGAACATAAGTTTGTTAATTGGATGGTTGATCCTGAGACTGAAACAGTATTCGCTTATATTACTGCATCACATAGTCCTGAAATTTATTGTTATAGATACTTCGGTCTTGCACAAGATATGCCTTTTTCATTAAGGGAAATGTTAAGAGACGAAGGTCAAGTGTTAGGTGTTATGACTCTCGAAGATAATAACGATCAAGTAAGTGATGATGTTTCTTCAAGAGATGTTATTGATATGTTCAGACAGATTCAAACTGGTATGATTGATAGACGAGATAATAGATAAACTTTATTAACATACAAACCCCTATTCAAAATTAAATAGTTATACAGGTGATTAATATGCCAACTCCAAATAAAAAAGAAACTAAAAGTCGATATTGTAATGCTAACTTCTCTGTAAAAGAAGATGGTACTTATACTGCACTTATCGCTACTACGCATCCTGATAGAGTTGGGGATATCCTTTCCACTCACGCATTAGGTCAAATGAAAGATCATATTAATGATTCTACCAAAGCAGGTTCTATGGAAGGAGCTTATCGGTCTATTTCATTGTTTCACGATTGGGTTATTGAACAAGATCCAACATTAGACGAAGCAGGATTCATTAAAGACGGTGCTCGATTAGTTGAACTCGAAGACGGACATCATGGTGTTGAAGTTGATATCGAAGTAAATAAGTATTACGACGGTGAACACGAAGGTAGTAAGTATGATGCTGAAAGATTAAACTATGAAATCGAACAAGGACGTATCGGTGGATTAAGTATTGAATATATGACAGATGACGATCACTCTCGCAACGTGGAACATAACGGTGAGAATTATAGATTTATTGAAGAATTAACTGATTTCGCAGGAGTGGGTTTTGCTAGAAGTAGAATGATCGCTAATCCAGCAGCAGTTATTTACAAAGAAATCGCTAGTAAAGCTAAGGAGGATGTTAATATGACAAAAGAAGATATTAAAACTGACGCAGCTCAAGTTAAAGAAGAAATTCAGGAAACTAAAAATGAAGCTGTTAAGGAAACTATCGTTTCTACTGATACTGTGGTTGAGTCCGCAGCTGATGTTAAGGAAACAGATACTAACACTGATAAGAAGGATTCTAAGACTGACTCTAAAACCGAAAAGGAAGAAGAGAAAAAGAAAGAGAAGACTGACATCAAAGAAACGATTACGGTTAAAGAAGTTATCGAGAGTAAGGAATTTAAAGATGTAATTTCCTCCATCTCAAGAGATTCTGTTAAACCTAAAGTTATGCAAGAAACTAAGGAGGAAAAGACAATGAATAAATTACAAATTTCAATTAAAGAAATGAACGAAAGTTTAAAGTCTAGTTCCGCAGATAAAATAGTTAGTTATCAGAATGCAGCAAACACTTTTCTAAAAGAGAAAGGTTTTGATGAAGCATTTATGACAACTGGTGTAGATTTTAACGCAGGATTAGCACACGATAACAATATTAAAGTTAAGTGCCGAGGAAACAAACTAGTTATGGTTGGTTCTTTCGAAACTAAAGATATTTTAGATAGTGGTTCAAACCCATCAACTTACACTCAACAAAGTGCTGAGTATAACGATGTATTCCGACCAGGTCTAATTGAAACTTTTAACACTCAAACTAACCTTTTCGGTGTTATGCCTAAAAAAGATAACTTAGGTGGTACTGGTAACTATGGTTGGAGAATTATCACAACTCAGAAAACTGGTTTAAGTGTTGATGTAGATAATCCTACTATTACTAAAACTTTCGCTGGTAAATTAAAATTACAAACTGGCATCAAAGAATACCGACAAGGTGTTGAAGCAGTTGACTTTTTAGTGTACCACAGTCGAGCATCTATTGGTGACTTAATGGCTATTGAATCACAGAAAGCAATGAGTGATGTTATGAAAGATTTAAACGGCGATCTTTTCACTGAGCAAGTTGATAGTGGAACTCAAGTATTAGGTTTAGAAGCTGTAGCAGATTCTGCAGGTAATACAACTCTATACGGTTTAACTCGAACTACTGCTAATAGATTATCTCCTGATACTGCAACTGATACTTACGTTGCTGTTGGTGGTGCTTTAACTACTGCTCTTGTTCGAACAGGTTTAACTAATGTAGAAGTTGAAGGTGCTTCACGAGGTAACTTACGGATTGTAACTAACCCTCATCAAAGAGATAACTTATTTGAATTACAAGATTCAAAGCAACAGTTATACACTACTCCTGACTTCGGTTTTGATGGTGGATTACGATTTGATGGTGTTCCTGTTATTGTAGATAGTGATTGTCAAAATGACGCATTATTCATTGTAGACTTTGAAAGTTACTATGTAGTGATCTCTCGAGGTCCTGAAATGGTAGGTTTAGCTAAAGTAGCAGCAGCAGAGAGTGCATTCGTAAGAGTGAACTTAGCAGTTGTATATGAGCAACCACGAAGAATCCACATGCTGGATACATTAACAGTTTAAGCTTAGGCTTATTCTTTTTTTTAATTTTAATATATAATATTCATGGAGGATATGGAAAATGGCAGCAATAGCAATCGGTGATACAACAATACACTATAAACAAGAAGGCGGAGTAGCAGTAGCTTACGTAGTTACACCTGCAACAGCGGACTCAGCAGACACTGTTGATCTTACAACTATCTTACAAGGTAGAACTATTTCAGACATTGCAGCATGGGACACTACTAGTGAAGACAGCGTAACAGCAACAGTCTCCTCAGACGTAGTAACTTTAGATGCAGCAGGTGGTACAACTAACCACGTATATGTAATTAAGGCAGCATTAATACAAATTTAATTAATGTTTTATTTTTTTTATTTTTTAATACTATTTACAAGGAGGATTTATTATGGCATATCAAGCAAAGCATGATTTTTTATGGTTTAAAACTGGTCAAGTTATTGACAAATTAGAGAATGATTCATGGAAACCTTTTTTCGTTAAGCTTACTGAAAAGAAAGTTGTTAAGAAGAAAGCAGAATCTAAAGATAAGACACGAACAATTGAACCTGAACAATAAGGTATATTAAAATGGTATTTCCCAAAGGATGTTTGCAATCTGAAAAAAGTAAATTGAAACGTAGTGAAAGTATGAAGGCTTATTACGCTAACCGAACTCATCACGCTAAAGGAATTAAACGATCGGAAGAGCAAAACAAAAAGCTTAGTGAACGTATGAAAGGAAATACTTATGCGAAAGGATGTATACTTTGGAATAAAGGGAAATCTTTATCTCCTGAGCACATTCAAAAAGTTAAAGATAATCATTCGCATTCTACTCCTTGGTTGGGGAAGAAACGAGGAAGTGATTTCAGAATTGCAATGAGTCTACGTCAGACTGGTGATTTGGAATTCGAAGGATTTAAAACAAAAGAAAATACTTTAATAAGGAAATCGGTTGAATATAAACTTTGGCGAGATTTAGTTTTCCAAAGGGATTCTTTCACCTGCCAAAACAAACAATGTGTCTTTTGTGATAATGATAAAGGAGTTGCTTTAAACGCACATCACATTAAACAATTATCAACCCATAAAAATTTAGCATTCGAAGTTTCAAATGGTATTACTTTTTGTCAAGAATATCACATGGCTTTGCATGGATTAAATAAGAGGAAATAATATGCCATTACAATACTGCTCAACCCAAGAAGTGTTCGATTACTTAAGCTGGTCGATAGAAGTTCCTGAATTCGTATCAGGCTCGACTCCCGTATTAGAAACAGTTGATACGTCGGGAACCTTACAAGTCGGAGACATCATTTACTTAGATAACAATAGAGTTATTAAGAGCAGTCAAGTATTATCTCACGGTACTGCAGTTACTAGCGTTACGGCTTTGACTGAAAGTACAGATTATTCCATTGATTTGGATAAAGGCAAAATTACAATTCTAAGTGTAGCAAACATTGGTACTGATAATGTTTATGCTGAATACAATTACTCGTCTATAGAAGGTCAACCAGGTGTTAAGGATAGTATGGTTAGTCGTTTGATCGATACCACTACTTCTATGATAGACGATATGACTTTTCGTACGTGGCAGACTCTTGCTCAAGTGGTAAGGGAAGAACATATCGGAAGAGGATATTTTCAACGTCAATATACTCCTTCAAACCTCCCACCTAAGATATGGAAAGATTTACTTGAAGCAAACCTTACTGATTCCGCTACATCTGTTACTGTTAATGATACAACTGACTTAACTGTTGGTGATTACATTAGCATTGAAACTGAAGTTCTTATAGTATCAAGTATCGATACTTCTACAACCATTACCGTTACTCGCGGTGCTTTAGGTAGTACTGCTGCAGCTCATTCAGGTAACATTCCTTTGATTAACTTGATCGTTGAACAAAGTAATAGTCCTGCTGGTTCTGCGCCTAGTTTCACCATCATATCTTATCAATCCCAATACGAAGTTACTTCTTTAGGAATGATTACGTTGTTACATAACGATATCACTTCTGATGGGGTTCTTATTAATAACTTCCCTCCGTTAGGTTTTCCTAATAGAGTCAGACTTACTTATACTAATGGTGCTAGTTCGGTAGATCCCGAGATTAATCAAGCGTGTATTACTGCTGTGACTAACTTACTAGGTTCTTCTGCTATTGCTAAAGGTATTGCTCAAGGAGTAGATGGTTTTACTCCACGAGCTAATGATGTACTAAGAGCTGATCTGAAAATGTTATTAAAAGGAAAGATTAGATTGAAAGCAGATGGGTTTTAGATTATGACTAACGTATATGACCCTAATGAAGTAAGAATAGTTGATGGTGATTTATCAGGAAACGTAATGAAAGTTACGGCTAGTGGTGAAGGATTAGTAACAGGTACTTTCGCAACGACTCTTGAACAAATAGAAAACAGTCCTACTACTAAATCAGTTACTGTTACTACAAGTGCAACTCAATTAGATGCAACTCCTTTAACGGATAGGAAAACAATAGTTATAGCTAATACTAGTGATACTGTTATAGCCTACATAGGAGGAAGCGGTGTCACAACTGCAAACGGATTCACATTAGAACCTAAAGAAAAACAATCACTTGACATGGATGATGGTGCAGCACTCTACGCAATAGTTGCATCAGGTACATTAGACATAAGAGTTATGGAGTTGAAATAAGATGGCTTCTCAATTTTATGGTACGGCAACGGCAAGATTTCCTGAAGCTCCAGTGGATGGTAGTACTTACGGTAGGAAAGATGCAGGTTGGACAGTCGTATCAGGAACAGGGGATAACTTTTCATATCATACCGTTCCAACGAGTACTACAGTAATAGTTCCAACCAATCAACAAATGTCTGTACATGATACGCTTACTATAGTGGGTACTTTATCTTTAGCAGGTAATGCTGAATTAGCGGTGAGAAGTTAAAATGGGAAAAATATTAATAGATACACAAACAGAACCTGCAACACCTTCGGCAGGAACTTTAGCATTATATTCGGATTCGGCTAATTCTAATCACTTCACACAGAAAGATGAAAATGGTACTGTTATAGATTTGACTGCATCCATACCTACAACCACTAAAGGGGATGTTGTCGTACACAACGGAACTACGAACGTAAGATTAGGTGTCGGTACAGATGGTCAAGTTATTACTGCTGATTCTGCTCAGACAGAAGGTATTAAATGGGCGGATGCGACTGCAACAACATATCCTGAATATCATTATGGTGCTGATAACTTATTCATACCTGATAATAGTGATTGGACAGTTACTGCTCCTGCTGGTATTGCTCAGGATAGTAATAATAATAGTTTACTTGTTGGACGCTTTGATAATACTACTGCTGAAGGTTTAGGTACTGATCCAATTCTTGTTCCTAGTGGAGCAACAAACATTATTATTGATCTCGTTAGTAGACCTGAGACCGCACCAGGGAGTGCTAAACAAGTTATGGCTGTATTAAATAGACGTAATGTTAATAGTACTGTTGGTTCGTGGAGTGCTACAGATCTTACTGCGATAGATATTACAACTGATGAGAATTGGTTAACGGACAGTCAAACAATAACGTTATCATCATTAGGTATTACTGCAGGAGAATATTATCAAATAGAATTAAGTAGAGATCCTGTTGATGCTGCTGATGATTTGGAAGGTGATTGGGCTTTAAGAAACTTCACCATAAGGTTTAGCTAAAATGAGTATCGTATTTGATAGTACTGCAGGAGATCAGGCAATAGTGATTTCTCATGCAAGTGAGTTAAGTGTTAATCCTGGAACTACTGAAATGACTATCGCTTGTTGGTTCAAATGCCCTGTCAATACTATAGGAACGATCGTATCTAAAAGAAGCACATCTTCTGCAGGGTTTCAAGTAGGTGTTACGACTTACAGTGGTATTGAGAAACTATTCACTAGATTCGGTGGTGTTCTTAATTTAACATCTACTTCTGCTGCTGATGATGGTGCTTGGCATAGTGCTGTGTTTGTTAATAGAGATGTATCAGGAGTTTACAGATCTTTCATATACCAAGACGGTGTTTTGGTAAGTTCATCAGGTGCAGCTCCTGCAAGCGGGAATGCTACTAATACTATGGATGTTCTTATCAATGCTAGACGAGATGTCGATAACACTGACTTCGCATTCGTAGGAGATTTTACTACTTCAGATGTTCGTATTTATGATGGTGTTGCTTTCACTGCTGAAGAGGCTGCGTCCTTTCATGCACGTAACGGTAACGATACTTTGTTCGGAGGTCTTGTAGGTAGATGGAAATTGAAAGAAGGTCATCCTACCGAGACTGTTAGTGGTAGTGGTTCTGTTAAAGACTGGACACCTAACGCTAATAACGGCACTCCTAACTCGACTCCTGATTATGATGAGGATGCTGTTAGATTAAGAAGACGAAGAGCATAATAAAAAAAGGTGAACATAATGGGATCAGTATTACATAGAACAACTAAACAATTAAATACATCAGCACACGTGGTAGACTATTCTACGGATGATTGGATAAGGAATCCTGATCTATCTTCTGTTAGTGGGGTGGATTCTAAATATTGGAAAATCACTGGCGACGTTGTAAGTGAAATGAGCGTAGGTGAAAAGAGTGCTGTTGATACGGCTGATGCAAGAGAAACTAAAATCAATACCTTTATTTCTTATGCACCAATAGGTCAGAAGATTAATAATACTTGGGCTGCCGAGAATAGTATTGATGCTTGGACCGATCAGGAACAGATAGATTTATTGTTCACGGGTACTGCCTTAGCTGCAAGAGTCGCTATCGATTGTGGTTGTCTTAAAGCAGGAAGGAAGTTAGCATCAACATTAACTCCATCAGGTAAACTAACTGCTCAATTAATAACTAATTATTTAGCAGAGATCGATAAGTATCTTCCATAGTTTAGTTAAATATTTAAGGTATATAAGCCCTTTACACTGTTATGGTAAACAGTGCTAAGTGGGATATATATGTTATAACAGGTCAATCGTACCAAAAGAGTTTATACTTTACAACTCCTGAGGAATCTATTTTGGATTTGACAGGATATACTTTTTCTTTAGAAGTTAAGAAAGATAAGAACGAACCAAAACCTATCTTCACCTTAACGAATGGGACAGGTATTACGGTACACGAAGGAGAAGGGGCAGTAGTAGTAGATGTTTCTTCTGACAATATTAAACGTTTATACGGTATTAAATGTGTGTATACTTTAAAGATGACCGCTCCTGGTGGAGAAGCATCATATCCATTCGTAGGTGATATATATCTTAATTCTAGTTCTTCTAAGACCGAACTTACTGGCAGTTCTGGCGTTAACGTTAAAATTGAAGAGAAGGTCTACAATATTGGTATCGCTGATGGTGATATTGCTGATTCTTATAGCAGGAACTATCTTGATACTCAGTTCGCATTAAAGAAAGATAAGACGGATAATGTTTACGTAGATACTAAATTAGCTGAATTAGTTAATACTGCTCCTGGTACTTTAGATACTCTTAACGAACTTGCAGGTGCTTTGGGGGATGATCCTAACTTTGCCACTACGATGACTGCTCAGATAGGTACTAAGGCTAATACTTCTCATACACACACTAAAGGAGATATTACGGATCTTGATACTTATCAGAAGAGTGAGGTTGATATTCTCCTTAGCGCTAAGGCAGACCAAACTACGACTTATACTAAAACAGAAACAGATAACGCTCTTATCCTTAAGGCGAATCAAAGTACGACTTACACTAAAGACGAGATCAATGCCATTAAAGCTTTGTTAGATGTTGACGTAAGTAATAGGGCTTTGGCTAGTGGAGTCTATACTAAAGCAGATGTTGATACTATTATTGATGGTGTTAATACTACTATAGGAACTAAAGCTAATCAAACAACGACTTACACTAAGACGGAAGTAGATACTTCACTAGGATTAAAAGAAGACGCTGATGCTAAGATCGTTAAAGTAAATGGTGAAGGTAATTTAGGTATAGGGAAAACCCCTTCCGAAAAGCTAGATGTTAATGGGAATATCAAAGGAATAAATATCATAGGAGATGGTTCTCAACTAACTAACTTACCTATTCCTACTGTTGATGCTTATACTGAATCAGAGAGTGATGCTTTACTTAACGCTAAGGCAAATCAAAGTACGACATATACCAAAACAGAAGTAGATGCTTCTTTAGGATTGAAAGCAAACCAAAGTACTACCTACACTAAAACAGAAGTAGATACGGCAATAGCAGGAGCAGGTAGTGGTGGTAGTACTCCTACATACGGTTCAATGTATAGGGACTTCGCTTCAAGCTCTTTCTTAATAGGAGGCACTAACTCTTATAGGAAAGTAAATAACTCGTGGAACGTAGGTGCTTCTGAGGGTGTCACAGTAAGTTCTGCAGGAACTCTAACATATACAGGTACTGATACTAAAATGTTTAAGGTAGAAGGTACTTTGGATGTTGAGAATGCTCAAGGAGTTACTGAGCAATTGTATTATTGTAAGATCTATAAGAACGGTTCAGAGATAACAGGAACCAGGAGTGGTAGGATGGCTGCAGACATAGCGGATAGTGTAGTAGTTCAAGCTTTAGTTAGTCTTTCACAAAACGATTATATAGAAATATATGTGGCTAATGGAACTAATACGGATGACGTAAGAATTAAAAGTGCTAATGTAACAATGTTCTCTATTTAATTGTTATATATTTTTTCTTTTATTATTACATTATCTATATTTAGAACGGAAAGAAGACCTTTTATATTTTTCTTCCTTTCCATTTCTTCTTTTAATTTAACTTGTAAGTACTTTTGATATTTGCAATATTTAGATGTTTCATAATTCGCTTGTTTACTTTTACTTAAAATCTCTTCTTGTAAAGTTTGTATCTTAAACATACCTTTGTTTGTTTTGATTAACTTATTGAGATTGTTAGAAAAGCAACTCTTTTTTCTTTTCATTGTTTCACTTCGTTCTTTGCCCTTCATTACAGTCGGATGCACCTATGCCTACGGGAGTATAATTCCTTCGGAGCCTTATTTGTTTTGTTGTTTGCGCCCTACGGCATAGGTACATCTTATATATTTATAATCTTTGTAATAAAGAAGCTTTCCTACTATCGACCTAAATACTATTCCTTAACCAGGGCAGATGTGGTTCCAGCAACGATGCGTTAAAAAACGAATAATCATAATCCTGAATAGAGCCTGTTTACAGTGTTCATTAAACCGTACTAATTTGAAAGAGAGTAAATCCCTCATCGCCTTAACCGTACTAAACTATTTAGTATTTATATAGTTCACCATACTCCAATATATAGTTCGTATCTATACCCTTTCTATAACCAAACACTAACTAAATACTAACCTTACTAATAAAAAACTATTTAAGCTAGTACATTAATTAATATATAGATTCGACCTATCCCACATTAGGTTTATTTCAGGGGAGTTTGCAAATGTCGCCTTGATATTTTTCTAGCAAACTTCCCACTTATTATTCTATGAGTAGATATAATAGGTTCTGAGGAGGAAAGAGAATGGCTATCGAAGGAGATAATACAGCACAGCTAAGTACATTTAGCATGATTAAAGAAGTTCTTAAATTAAACAGTACTCTTAATACTAAATTCACTGATGCTAAGTATTACGAATTCGAGCCTAATATGAAATCTCTTTCCTTTGGTTCATTGCCTTTTATCGTTATTAACGTTCCTTCCACTGAGACGGATTTACTTGTTGTAACTAATTCTACTACTATCAAAGATTATACAATCGTCCTAGAGTTATTAATTTCTTTTGACGCAAGAAGTAAGTTTACAGAATACTCTAATGCTATCATTAAACAATTAGAAGACCTTACATCAACCACAACCTTCGAGGCTAGTGGCTTCTATAATACTGAGATAGATTTAGTAGACACTAACGTTAATGAAATAATACAAGAGAAACCTGTTATCAGAGGTACTTTCGAACTTAAATTCGATGTAAATATTAATCGTGATTAGATATGGTTTTCGCTAAGAGCCTAATAGAGTATCGTAAGGTTTGGGCTTTACGTGCTAAGAAGATGAGACAAGCAGGTATCGACTCATCAGGGAAAGCATCTAAGCTCATGATCGCAGAGGCAAAGAGATTAGCTCCACGTAAGACAGGGAGATTAATCAAAGGTATAAGAAGACGAAAGAAGAAGCAAGGATGGGAAGTAGAGTCTTGGGTTTCAGGTTCATTCAAATATAACTTTTGGATAAATCAACAAGCACCATACCGTACTGTTAATATGCGTTGGAACGAATTCAAACCAACAGTATACGGAGATGGAACTCATAGATCTACTGGAACTCCTCGATTCTTTCATTTCGCTACATTAAAAGCACGTAAGGATTATCTTAAATTATCTAAGATTAATACGAGAAAGGCTTTGAAGGTAGGATTAGTATAAGTGATTATTATGGCAAAGTATAAAACAATGCAAGGAGAAGTGATTGAACTTACGGATAAAGAGTATTACGCTTATCCTTATAACTCCAAGTTGATGAAGATGGCTGTAGAAATAAAGCCTAAAACTAAGAAGAAGGTTTCAAAGAAAACCCCTTCAAAAGGAGATGATTAATAATGGCAGGAGTATGGTTCGCAAAAGACACAGTAATGAAAGTTGATTTAGCAGCTAACATTACTATTACAACAGCAGCAGCATTAGATACTTTCTTTGGTTCGGCAACGGCATTAGAAGGTATTGCTAAAGATATAACAATAACTAAACCTATGGGTAAAGCTGAGAAGATTGATCTTCAAGGTACTGATGCAAATGATTATCAGAACGCATGTATGGAAGAGAAACCAGCTAACAATGGTGAGATCAGTGGTACTATGTTATTACCTAAGACTGACTTAGTAGCTCAGTTCTTTAACGATGCAGGTACAACTATTAATGCAACTCACACTCGATATAAGTCAGGCTTAGCAACTGTTCGTAAGTTAGCTTTCCTAGTTAATCTTGATGATGGTACTAATGAGTTCAACGTAGTATTAACTAACGTATATGTAACTGATGAGGATATGAAGATCACAGCAGCAGACGGTCACTATGAAATTACTTTCACAGGTGTATGTTTACCAGCAGACTTCGCAGGTCCAGAGTACTTAGATTAAAATGACTAAAACTTCCTTCGATGATATGCTTGAGAAAGTAAAGAGTAGGAAGCAACTTAGTTTAATAGACGTACCTAAACTCGTAGCAGAAGATTTCCTTTGTGATGTCAAAGAGGAATATGGTAATGTCCGTTGGGTTAAGTTAAAAGATTTAATGAGGAAAGCTGAAGCGTATGACATGTTCGTACAGTTCGGTATTGTTCCTCAATCGCCTCCCCCTTCATCTTCTATGTCTGAGGAAGAGGAAAGTAAGGATGATGCAATTCAGACGTTGACTAAGGAATATAGTAAATAGACTAAGATAAATGAAGTGATATTATGGGAAGATTAGCAAGTGCAGTAGGAATTTGGGAATTAGAATTAGGTGAAGTTGTATTTGAACTAAAGCCAACAATTAAACATGTAAGAACATATAGGACTATGTTATTAAAAAATAGTAAAGATCAGAACGCTATGTTCGATGCTTTTGAAACATTCCTTTATGATTTAATAGCTCAACAATATCCTGATGAAGTTAGTACTGACGAAGATAAGGAAACATTACAATCACATATTGCTTTAAACATTATGCATTTGTTTGAAGAATCACAAGTAACATTCAAGTTCACAACTCGAGAACAATTAGAAAAGAGTAAGAAAGACGCATTAGCAGAAGTAAAAAAAGTAATCGGAGGAGAGTAAGCAAACAAGAAAAGCTTAAGATCCTCCGTGAAAAGATGGGCATAGTAACTAACGAGTTTGAACAATTCGATAAGGACTTTGCCTTCATGGTCTTTTACATTGAGAAGGAATTTAACATTGGTATGATTACTGATGATGTTCCAATACTAAAGTTATATAATTTAATGGATACATATAACTTAAATAAGTATAATGAAATAAACAATCCAAAGAAAGGTAGCGGCTCACTCCCTAACACATTAAGATAAGGTAAGAAGAATGGCAACGGTTGTAGATACATTACGATTAAGAATTGAGGCATCCACTAGCGCTTTTGATAAGTCTATGCAGAAGATCAAAGGTCAATTACTAGGTGCAGGTCTATCCTTCCTCTTCACTGGAATGGCTATTAAAAGGCTTTTCCAAACAGCATTACAATCGTTATTCTCTACATTCCTCTTGATTGAAGGGGAGACTAGTGTCGTTGCTAACAAAGTAAATAACTTAAAAGCAGGGTTTTTCAATCTTAAACATAGTATAGTTTCTGCCTTTGATGATACGGGGGCGTTAGATAAATGGGTTGCACGTATTGATAAAATTATTAAATTCTTTACTGGTCTTGATGATGAGACTAAGGTATTCTTTGTTGAATTTGCTATCGGTGCAGTTATCGCTGGTGCTGCTTTGATGGTCTTAGGTCAGACTATGCTTGGCGTATTAGGAGTTATGGCTTTCATTAGTCTAATAGGTGTCCCTGTTTTCTTAGGTTTGGTGTTTTTAGCTTTACTTTTGGCATTAGCATTCTTAACTTTGAATTCTGATATGGATCCTGTGCTTAAATCGTTCATAATATTAGGTTTAATGTTATTAGGTATTGCTGCATTATTATTTCTTGTTTTCGGCGTTCCTGTTTCTTTAATTGCAATTCTATTAATAGCCCTTATAGGATTAGCTGCGTGGTTAGTAACTTTCAAAGAAGCTGCGATAGGTGGATTATTATTCTTAGGCGAGGTTATTATTGATGCTTTGATTCAACCATTTACTAAAGTAGTTCAATTGATTAATCTTATGATTAGAGGTTGGAATAGGTTAAGAAGTCTTACAGGTAAAGATGCGGTATCAGAACTACCTGTATTTAGTGCTATGAAATCAGGATTGTTTACTCAGACACAATTCTCTAAAGATCTCTTTGCTAAACATAAAGCGAAAGAAAGAAGTTTACTTTTCGGTGGTTCTAACATTAATTTTGGTGATACTTTGTCAGGTGCTTTTGGATCGTTATCTGAAAAATTAACCCCTGATTTAATACCTCCAGGATTGCGTAATCGAACAGATGCGGGGATAACTAAAGGAGATTTCCAACAATTCATGGATGTGCTTAGAGAACAACAAGAATCAAATATTGAAAAAAATATAGAAATAATACTTGATGGTGAAAAAGTAGGTGGTCTTACTATGGAACGTATTAAACAATCTGAATTTTTCAGTAATGGAAGTACTACTCAATTCAATAACTAGGTGACTTATGGCAAATATTAAATTACTAGATACTGGATATGTATCTAACAAAGACTTATCGGGACAGACTCAAATAGTTCCTTCGCTAAGAGCAGGGTTCGATGGTACTTCTGATGTTGTATCTTTTACTTTGAAGTCTGCTGCATTAGGTAGATCTCGACAAGTTAATAATGAAAATAAACCTGTTGTAGATACTTTACAGAATCCTCAAACAACTTTAGTAAGTACTGGAAGCACTATCATCGCAGTTAATGCAGTACTCCAAAACGATCTTAGTTCTACTGCTTATGATATTAATGAGTTGGTTCAATTAGATAGATTAGATAGTACTAGAGGACTTAAACTTCTTTATGTTGATTCTACTACCGATGTTAAGAAAACTATTGTGGAAGGTTTAGGAGAGGTTAATATTAATGGTGTGTTTGCTGATGCTAGTCCTGCTGATACTGATGGTACTGTTTCTACTACAACACCTTACTTAGTTGGAAGGATAAGAAACTTAAGAATAAATGAACCTGTAGATAGTAACTTTTACAGAATAGCTTTTGATTTTGAAATAACGGGTTAAACCAATGAGTGACTTACTTACTACATTAAACTACACTAGAACAGGTACTGCTAGTCCTATCACTATCGAGGATTCAGAGAATACCACTGTTAATGTAGGTAGTGAGATTAAGAACGATACCTTTCGTATTAAAGTTAAAAACGCTGCTACTAATGTTCTTTCTGATGGTACTATCCAACATAACTGGGTAAATAGTAATGGTGAAGTTATCTTTGATGTAGTTAAACCTAAACGAGGAGAGATAATTAATGAAGAGATCGTTGAGATATATGCTAAGTATACTGAGACAGATCCAACAGAAGTCATTACTAATGCTCAAAGCCTATTGTTCGATGGGATAATCAATAAAGCTAAAGTCCTTTATAGTGAGGGGAGTACTTCTATCGAGATCAGTGGTAAGAATCGTAGTGTTGTGGCGTTGGATAAACTTACCCTTCCTCAAGGCTTTAAGGCTATTGATAGTGCTAAGTCTCCAACAATAATTCAAACAATAATACAAAATGCTACTGAAGCTAATGAGACTCCTACATCTAAAGGGTTTCTTTCTGATGGTACTGTTGTAACTAGTAATGCTCAGTTCCTTGTTGATGCTAGACTATTCAGTGCAGGTATAGTTGATTCAGGCACTATCTCTTCTTTATCAGAAAGGAAACTAATAGAAGAAGGACAGAACTTTCTTACTACTGTTGATATAGGTGATTGGGTACGTAATAGTTCCACTAACCAATATGCTTATGTTGTTAGCGTTGATGATGATACTACTTTAACTTTAACTAAAGATATTTTTACTGCTGAACTTCAGACATATCAAATAAGTGATGCGTTCATGCAAGACACTCGTCCCGATGGTACTGCTTATCCTAACATATCCTTTAATCAATTAGAGAAACCTGTAGTTGAAGCTGTTGGTAAACTATCTCAAGTAGAGAATACTAATAGTGTAGCAGAACAAGCAAGTGGTCTGATAATTAAACGAGGTATGCGATGGTTCATTGATACTCAAAACAGATTCCATTGGTACGTTCCTGATGATACTCCTGAACATATTATGAGTGTTGGTCAGACATCTGCAATATCTCCTGATGCTAATAATCATATCATTCATAACGTTGAACTAAATAAGGATGATGATAATAATGTTAATTTCATTGTGTTTAAAGCTGGTGAAGATATGAAAGGAGTTCAAATAAAGAACTTTGCACGTGCTCAGTTTAGTGGTACTCCTATTGCTAAAGAAGCTAAGAGAACTTGGGCACACATAGCAAGGAATATGAAACATGATGATGCTGTTGAAGGTAATATTGTTAAGGTTGCTTTTGACGATTACGCATATCCTACAAGTTATCCTATGACTCCTGTATGGGATAGAGATCAGGCAAGTGTTGCTAATGATGCTGCTTATAATGCTAACTTTCAAACAGAAGCAATATTACGAGGTCAAGACATTGCACGGAAGATCTTTCAAGGACTTGCTAATCCTCGATACAAAGGCTCTATAATCGTTCGTGGTGAGTTATTTCAAGTGGGAGATCTTATTCAATTCACTAGTAATCCTCATGGCGTAAAGAATGTTAATATGCGTATAACTCAACTAACACATACAATAAGTCCTGCTCAAGGTTGGATTACTAACATACGTATGGAAGAGGATGAGTTAGAAATAAGTGAAATACAATAGGTGATTATTATGGTAATATTAAATCAAGGATTAGATACTTTAACTGAACAAATAGCACCTCTATTTTCTAAAGGTCAATGGGGTACTGGAACAACTATCCCTGATGTAACTGATACTGATCTTGAGACTGCTGTTGCTGCAACTCTATTATCTACTACTAGTACTACATCGGGTACGAGCGTACAACTAACACATGAGTTATCATCCACATTAGGTAATGGAAGTGCATTGACAGAGTTTAGTATTAAGTTCTCTGATGATGAGAGTTTCGATCGTACTGTTGGTGGAGCTGTTAATAAAACATCAGAAATACAATTAACTACTATTACTACTGTTAATATTATTAGAGGATAAGTATGACAACTGGACAATTAAACAATGACGAGATAGGTAGTGAACCTGACGTTAATAATGTCGTTAAGACTAGACAAGAATCTGTTAAGATTGAGATGGGTCCTACTCAAATAACGTCTACTGCTATAGGTCATGTTTGGATTGCAGGTTCTTCTACTAATGCTATTGTTGGTACTTGGACAGGAACACAAGACAGTTCTCAGTTAGTGGTTGGTCCTACTGGTGCTGGTACTGCTACCGTTGTTCAAGTAATAAATCAAAATAATACTTTCATTGAAAGGTTTAACTTTACTACATTCAAAGATGCTACTACTACTGCTACATGGACAGGTACAGGAAGTATTACTTTGACATCGGCTGAGTTCGGTCTTTCAACTACTGCGTTCACTGATGGATCCACTAACATCACCAATGCTAAGATGGAGATAGATGATGACACTAACCTTACACTGGCACTAAGCTCTGATGGAGGATCTAACTTCGAAACAGTAACTGATGGTGTACTTCATAACTTTACTAATGTTGGTACTGATCTAAGATGGAAGATAACTGCCTCAGGTAACGCTACAGTAACTTTAATAAAAGTTATATATAATATATAAAGAATGAATAAAACAAATATCCTTGTTAGTATCTTATTATTAGGATCTTTAATGTTATTTTTATTCTTTTATTCAGAACAAGAGTTTAACCTTCCTCACATACCTGATAGTAAAGGTAACAATTACGATATAAGTTCGGTGAAAGTATATCAAGATAAAGTAAGATTGTTTGATAAGAAGTATAATCAACCAACCGATATGGTCTTGAACAATGAAGTAATGCGTAAGAACATCGGACGTATCGAACATGTTAGACTAACATCACACCATAAAGATACTCAACTTATACGGAACTTTTACATCCAAAGCGGGAAGACTGTTGAAGAAGTAAAGGTCATTTGTCCAGGTACTAACTGTTATGCAGAGATTGTATTTGAAGGAGTCATATGTGATTTAATAGAAGATCAAGAGTGTCTTTTCGGAGAAGATACTATCTCTTGGAAAGGTTTTGATTTCGTAGTAAAGGAAGTAGTACAACAACAAACACAGTTAAAGATTGTAACTAAAAAGAAACATGAAACGTTTTATATACAATTAAAATATAATATAAGGTGAATAGATATGGCAATACTTACACGATACTCGCATGTAGCTGACGGTGATCAGTTAAACAATGGTTTATTTAATGATAACTGGGACACTAACTTAGTCTTAAGTGGAATGGCTCAAATAGAATCCTTACGTTCTTTGAATGATGCTTCCTTAACTACGAGAGGTATAAATCAAGGTATCCTTAGAGATTACTTTATTGATGCTGATGGTATTAATGATAGTGTTAATACTGATGTCAGTGCTACTACTGCTCCTTATACTCTTTCAACGGAATCTTATGGTGCTATTGTTGATGGGGATACTGCAAGTTTCACTCACCCAGGTGGTAGTGGTTCTACTGTATCATCCATAACAACATCTTGTACTGCTGCTGTTGAAATGATAATCACACAAGTTAAGGTGGCAAGTGCAGGTGGTAGTGGCACTATGGATATTGATGTAGAGATTAAAGATTCAGGTGCAACTACTTTAGCTACTAAGAGTGCCACTATTGCTTTGAATGGCAATAATACTTTTACTTTCGTTGAAGGTGATTATAGTTCCAATATTCCTGCAGGTTCGTTTAGTATTGTTATAACTAAAACAGCAGGTACTGGTGTCCTTCAAGAAGATACTGGTAATACTTTGGCATCATCTATATTCTCATTCACTAGTCAAGGAGTGGGAACTTTAACAGGTGGTGCGAGTGCTACTGATTGGATCATAGGTGAAGCTACAACCACTACTGCTACTATGGTTGAGACTAATGCTTTATTTAATGATGTCTTAGGAACAACTACTCAAGCCTATGGTGCTCCTGCTTCAACAACAACAGGCGCTCTACATAGTTTTACTTGTACTGCAAATGAAGATATGATTCTCACAAGACTAACTGCAAGACTATCATCAGGCTCAGGTGCGAAGTCTTGCACTATTAAATCCGGTTCTGATACTTTGGCAACGACCGTTTCTATTAGTGCTACTGTAAATCAAGAATGGTTATTTGAATTATCAGACTATAGTAGACCTTTAATAGCGGGAGAAACTATTGATATAGAGTTTGGAGCTAACCTGCATACTGTAACTGGTCAAAGTACAAGCGGTACATTGTTTGATATTACATCTCAAGAAGTTCCTGGAGACAACTCAGGCTATGATGCAGTTATAGAAGCTACTGAATTAGGTGGTAGTGATATTGAATCTATCGGTGTCGTATGTGATAAGACTGACAATGAAACTAATCCTATTACTTATGATGTTAGTTCTGATAATGGTTCTACTTTCACAACAGGGTTAAGTTTGAATAGAAAGAATGATATAACAAGTACTGTAGGAAAGGTTGTGATCTTACGATTTCAAATCCCCGCAGATGATACAGTTGAACTACATGGTTACTGTGCTAAAATAAAAGAATAGAGGTTAGATTATGGTTACAACTATTACAGATGAATTAAGAGCGAGTCGAGAATCTTTCTTACAACAGGAAGCTAATGCTAAGACTAGTGCAGAGAAACTAGATCTTATGATAGAAGGTTTAAAGAAACTAACCGCCATCGTATTTGATGATTACGAACCAGGAAAGGATTATAAACCTTGTATGAAAAGAACCAAAATCAATGATAGGGGATGATACTATGACACAAAACCACATATTAAAAGTAGGAGATGTAGTATTTCGAAGTTATAATCGTTATAAGGAAGGCGCGTTTAAAGATATCTTTTCTTTCATTAATTTTATGATTAGTAAGTTCACTGCATCAAGGATGACTCATGTAGGAATTATAGTAGATATTCATAACGATAATTATATCATAGCCCAATCTAATGAGGATGGTTTTGATTTCGATCCAACAGGTGTCGCTTCGTTTAATAAGAAAGTTCGAATGGGTAGTTGGAGAGTTCTAAGAATTCCTAGATTAAAAACTAATAACATTAAACAGATGGCTGAGGGTTTAATAGGAACTCCATACGGATTCTTTGACATCTTTAAATTTGTTGTTTGGAACATCACAGGTAAGAAATTATTTAAGGCTTCTGAGAAACGTATGATTTGTTCAGAGAGTATTGCTAGAATATTATACTCGTGTGGTATAGATGTTCGTGGTGAGAATAAGAACTTTAAATTTGATTATGTATCACCTGCAAAAGTTTATGATGAACTGCAAATGAAACATAAAGCTAAATTAGTTTTAATATAATATTAACTTTTGAATTGGGAGATAGAAGCATTTATGAATGAGTGCTCATTTCTTTTTCTTATCCAATATCAGCTCCCTTTTTTTGATTACTAACACACACGCACCTCTTTAATCTCATAGTGATATTGGAAATCTTTTCTTAGAATTATTTGAAGTAAGGTATCGCTAATCCCAAAGCAAAACCTACGAAACCTGCCAAAGTCATAAGAGTATGTTTAAATTCGTTTAACTTACGAGTCTCTTCAACTATTCTATCTATCTTTTTTCCGTTATCTTCGTGGAGTTGTTTCATTGCTACGTTGTTAGATTCTAATAGATCTACTCTTGATTTTAATCCTGGATGTCCGTTACCGTTGAGTGTCTTTGATATTTCATCTACCTGTTTTCCTATGCGTTTAACATCGGCGATTCTATCAAAGATTCGACTATCTTCCAAACTATGCGGCTCTTCCGTCATTACTGTTTTTAGTGTTTATATGATATATAAAGGTTTATGAAAACCTCCCACATCTTCATTCCTTCACACTCCTGATGGTTTGTAAGGCATCAACTATAATCTCTAATTGTAGTTCTACTTTGGCTTTCATTAGTAATAAGGACTTTTCGTTTTCTAGTAGGTATTCATCTTCATTCATTTTGTTTTCCTCTTGAATAGTAATAAGATTAATTGAAATATAGTTAGACGAGGTTTATTTCTTTCCTCTAACTCTTCCAATCTTTTCGTTATGTTCTCTATGTATCTTCTGTCGTACAACATTTCCATCCACTATTACCGTAAGTCCTTTATCTCCCATATTCCTTTTCTTGTCTAAGAGTACTCCTTGTTCATCGTATATGTTGAAACAATTAGATATTCTTTTCCCACACCTTTCACAAAGGCACATATATAGAACTTCACTAGTGTAGTATGATTCCCCTTCCTTTATTTTCTTACCGCATTTAAGTTGTTCACAATAATTATAAGCCGTTTCCACTGTCATTCATTCCTCTTTTAATAGTTCAGGGTGTTCATAGATATTTCCAATTACTTCTATAGTGTTGGGATCGATATTACATTCTTGATCCGATACATTATCTGATAGTCCCATATCAAACGAATAAGTTTCTTCTATATACTTGACTTCTTTAATGCCGTTCTTGTGTTTAACGATATCTCCTTCATAGATTTCCTTACTTTTCTTATCCTTGATTCCTGTATACTGCATTAAAATGGCTTTATCCCACTTTGGTTCTTCCCAGTTATTAGAATCATCACAATAGGTTGTAGCCTCATCACGTCCCGATCCCACATCTTCGAAGCTAAACCCCCTGTACATGTTACTTTCTTTGAGGGCATAATTTATTTGAAAGTTATCTTTTTGACTAACCCATGCTCTAAACTTAATTTCTCTTCCCACATTAACACCTCTTTTTAATCTGTTGTTATTTTGAAAGGTTCGCATTCGTGAAGTTTAAGATCTGTAAATCTTTTTTCTTCATCTAAATAATAAACAACCCACCCTTTCCTTGCTACTCTTAGATATACTACACACGAATCTCCATCGAAGTATTCTGCTTTAGATTTGATCTTCTTAAGCGCAGTAGAGACGTGGGAGATGTTAGATTTAACCTGGATCCACGTAGTATGCCCAGCAGTATCTTTCACCATAATATCAAAGAGTCCCCAGTAATCGTTCCTTTGAGATACGTATACAGGCTTACCTTTGATAAAGATCCTCTTCATAGTACGAGGTGCTTTCTCTATCATAAGAGTTTCATCGAAGTCTTGTAAGAGTTTAGCTAATTCGTTTTCTGCCTTATCTCCTTTCTTCTTGGTATTAACTTTCTTCTTTACCTTCTTAGCCTTATCTACCATTTTTCGATCTCTCCATACATTAACTTCTTACTTACATCATACCTTGCTAATGGTGATGCTCCGTTGTTATCTGACTTTTCGTAAGGTTTATCCCATAGTTCTTTTAACTTCACCATAGTTCTTCTTACTTGATCTTTCTGTTCTTTGGTTAATGTGCTTTCTCTCTTAGGAGGTTCGTACTTTCTTAATCCCATATCAATCCCTATTATTCTCTCTTTCAATCTCTAATTCTTTTTCGAGTTCTGCTATTCTTGTTTTGTATACAGGTATTCCATTAGTTTCGTGTATGATTTGTTGTTGTGTTAGTCTAATTATCTTTTTGACTTTCTCATCCCAACTAATCTTTAATGATTCTAGTGCTTGATTAGTTCTAGTTTCATTGTTCTTAAGATAGTGTAAGGCTTTGTAAGTCCTCCAAAAGAGAATGTTTTCCTTATCCTTATTCACTAGTATTAGATCTTTGCATCCATCATAGAACGCTTCATCTTCTTTGCTAAGTGATACACCATAGTTTGCTTGTGCTTGTATCTTATCCATCCTATCTAAGTATTCCTTTGGAGTTCCTTGTAAGAATCCTCCGCACATAGAACAGTAGTTATCGTTAGGACTTGGACAATCCTCTAAGTTATCTTTATCGCAGTATTTACATGTCATTCATCTACCTCTTTTTACTTATTGAATATCATTCTAATAGGTTCTTCTTTTTCTTTTTGTAGTCTAGTATACCCTACTTCTAAGTTATTTTTTTTATGGAACATTCTAAAGTTCTTCTCTCCGAAGACTTCAACTTCATAGAATGCTTTTGTTTCTCTTATGATGGTTCCCCATTCTCGGTAGTTCCATCTACTACAATGTACTATTACTATTTCTCCTTCTTTGCTCATTTTAATTTACCTCATTTAATACTTAATACCATTCAGGATAACAATGTCCTTCACAATCTATGTACAGTTTGTTACAAGTTCCGCAAGTGTTGACGTTCACCCATTCTTTCTCACACTCTTTAGAACAGAACTTCTTCATCCATTTGCATTTCCCTTCGCATTGTTCACATTGACTAAAGAAGCATAGTTTTCCTTGTTTTAATGTAACTGCATTAGAATATAATTCAAACATATTTCTTTGTTCTTGTTCTATTGCTTCTTCGCCATTTGACAGTATTAATTCACAATACCTTTCTAAATTATAATTAAATCCATTCCAATAGTAAGATGTTTCCCCGAGACCGTTTCTGCGTGATATATTAACTTCACTTTCGCTTCTTGTTTTTTTAATCTTCATGATTAATACCTTCATTTAATACTAACAAACTCATCCAAATACGGACTCACCATATTATTATAATCCTTATATGCTTTGTTAAGAAACATCATCCAAAGATCGAACTCTGCTTGAGTCTCACTATACACATCCAACCTATCAAGTAAAGGGCTTATGTTAGTCAAATGCCTTCGTTCTAAGCTACATTTACCTCTATCCCAATCGTTTAGGTGGTGGTGATATTCTTCTCTCCAGTACGTCTCATTTGACACTATCTGACACATATCCTTGAAGTTATCTTCCACTACTTTATTCACTTGTCCTAAGCTTAACTTCTTGATTGTCTCGGTAACTTTCCCGTTTAATAATAGTAGAGGATATCTATCTATCATCATAGAAGGATTAGCCCATCGTCTTTCAAACATCTTCTTTTGTGGTGTTTTAATTTCATCAGGTCGATTGAAGGAGAATGTTAGGCTTTTCCCTAGTAGTGTCATCTTTTCTAAATGTCTATTACTATCTCTTGCATACTTATCCATCTCAGGCGAATCATCCCCGAAGTCTGTTAGTAATGCTTCAACATCTTCAACGTATTTACCTTGCCAAGAGTTAATCTCATCTATATTAATCCAATTATTAAAGTACATTGATCGATATAGTTTAGCTCTAGTAACATCTTTGATCTTAGGCATAACATTCCTTGCCATGTATCTTCTTAGTGTTAGGTTGATGTTCTTCCCAAGTCCAACTTCCCCACAGATACCTACTTTAACTCCTTCGCTATGAGCTAGTATTCTTAGAAACTTCCATGTAGTAGGGTTAGAATGTTCTACAGGATTAAAGTTATTAATATACTCTTTAAAGGTCATAGATTTTTTTTTAGGAATTTTCATACTTGATATTTCTTGTATGAACATACATACCTGGGTGTCAATAAGCTTTAACTTTATTATTGTTTTTTCTTTAACCTTTAATGGTAACTTATCCCTATACTTCTTAGGTAGGATGTAGTAAGTACTTCCTTTAACTAATTTGTAATAATACCTATCATCGACATCCACAATATGACGACGTACTACTGGACCACCTACTTCAAAGAACACATCTTGATGATATAATCTACCGTCGCCTTCAATATCATCTTCTGTTAATGTTTCAGAATACATTTTATCTTGCCATTTAACCCAGCAATCACTACGCCAATACGATTCAACCCCCATCCATAATCACCTTTAATCTATTAAGAGTCCCACATTCTCACTACGACACCAACTACAACGTAACTCTTCTACATCTTGTTGGTCGATACTATCTTTATGACATTCATTGCATAATATTCGTTCCATTTTACTTACCCTACATGTCTTCTAATGCTTTAACCATAGCAAGTACTACGAATTCTGCTTCTGTCCGATTCAATCTACCTAACTTAGTGAATTTGAAATCAGCATCTAAGATATTATTTTCTCTTGAGATATGTATTTTCTTTTCACCTTCTTTGTAAGACATTACTCTTACTTTGAGTTTGGTATTATCGAACACTCTCTCTTCATTGAACGATTCAACATCCACTTTACTATTATAACCTGTCATTCATTTCACCTTTGTTTAATATCCACAAAATTCGAAAGATTCTAAATTATCTTTATTCTTTTCCCAATAGTTTGAAATATCTGTGTAAGGGGATTTTTTAACTTCGAAAGATTTAAGTGTTGCATCTTCTGAACTAGGACCTCCTGAACAACTACATCCTGACGAGAAAAACCATTTAACTATGCCTTCTTTAGTTATTCCTAAACCTTCAAAATAATGCCCTCCTATATCTTCTTCATCAGTTTTAACGTATACTATTATGCATTTACCTTCTAATTCGAAACAAGATTCAGGTAGTTTCTCGTAGTTCTCCATAACATATTTTTTAATTTCTTCTAATTTTTGATCCATTCATTCCACCTTTAATGCATTTATCTTTCATATAACATGTCCAACAAATGCCTTTGTATTTCTTATAATTACGTAAAGTCATTACTGATTTACATTTCTCACATTTCATACTTACCACAAATCATCTTCTTGAATATCATCACTAGTCTTTAGTGTTACTTTCGGACTAGCTTTTGGTTTGATGGTATTCTTTTCTTCTTTCACAACAACTTTCTTTGTCTTGACCCAACTTTGAGTCTTGACCTCTTTCCCCATGCCATACTCTAATACTTGTAATGTGACAAATTCAGCATTAACTGCAATGAACTTAATACCTTTACCGTTACCTAGATCAATTATCGCACCCCCGTTTGATAATGACCCATGTAATCTTCCTTTGTTACATAATTTCTCTGCTATTACTACTGGATTTGCCATCTTACATTCTACTCCATTTCTCACATAAGGCTAAATGCCCCTCATAAGCCTCTTTAGCCGTCGCATATCTTTCTCCATCGTTAAAATCACAATCTTTTTCAAAGTCTATTTCGTATTTACAACATGGTTGTTCTGATTCTTTTGCAATGCCGACAAAGGACTCGTACAGTTCTTCTTTTGTAGGACCTATAGGGAAATAACCAAATTCTTTTTTAAAAGCAAATTCCCAATCATCTCCTTTTAAATGTTTATTTTCTTCATACCATTTAGGATCATATACTTCTGCGTGTATCTTTTGACAGGTTGTATCTTGCCACAACTCCCCAACAGTTGAAACTATATATTTACCAACATAAGTACACAACCTAAATCTACAATTATGTCCTAATATAAAATGTCCTGCGTGAGGCATCCAAATCCAATCTTCCTTTCCCATCTTACTTTACCTATATCTTTGATTCACCGTTGATCGTATACTTTTGTATTAGGAATTTATTAAGTTCTTCATCCGTTGCTTTAACATACGAGCAAGTGGTCTTTTTACCTGTCTTTTCTATATAATCATTGACTGCATCTACACTATCTTGTAATATCATTTTAGTGTATTCACATGCACTGCTATACATTCTATTAGTTTTTTGTGTAGGTAGTTCTATGATGTTGTGCTTGTATAACATATCCGTTTCCATGTGAGCGAATCGTGCTCCATCGTATACCATCGTCTCTACGTCTTTTCGTGTGTAGTAGTCCAACAAAGCATGTGTTATTTCTTCGTCTAAGTATTTTTTTATTGTCATTGTCATTCACCTTTAATAATCATAAAAAGTAAAGAAAGGGCTATGCTAGAGATAGTGTGATGATTTAGGAGATTATACATAGCCCTATGATTATTATTTAATTAAAGAAGACTGTCTGAATCTCCTTTAACATGTTCTTCGTAGATCTTACCTAACTTCTCGCTTAGTTCAGGCATAAGTTTATTGACCACAGCACCAATGTAATGTTTCTTATAGTCTACTTGTTTACCTTCTTCAAGCATTTTAGTAAGTGCTACTTTATACTTCTCTGTCAAAGCCATAATATCTTCATCTTTAGGAGTACGTAAGATAGTTGGTTTACCTTTTCTCTCAACTTTATTCTTAACTAAGTTAATGAATTGAGGATATAGTGTTAGTGCTTTACCTTCTTTGTCTTTGGTTGCAAACTTAGTACGTGATATTAGAACGGTTTCTCCTTCAATGTTTTTAGATAATGTAACTGTCTTTCTATTCCCACTAAGAATATACTCTTCATCAACATCTTCTAAACTTTCTGCAAAGTCAGGATTCTTTTCTAAAAATCTATTGATTGCGGATTCACTAACATATAATTTCTTAACTGCATCAGTTTCTTCATGTGCAACGTGAAAATAATTACTTGTACTTACTGCATCATCGTATGTGTAATAATCTCTTTTAAGTTCCGATTCTAACATGACTGCGAAAGAAGTGTCTGCTGGTAATTTACTTATTTTAAGAGTTCCCCATTCAGATACGTCTGCTCCTTTGTTATTAACTTTCTCTACTGCGTTGTTAATTTCTTCTGCTTTTAAGTATCGTGTTTTGTTTTCTGCCATTTGTAAATCCATCTCCATTGGGTTGTTTATGCCATTTCTCAAGTTATATTGTTCTTGACATTTCTTTTTGTGTTGATTGAAAGGACTATCGTAATCACCTACCTCGTAATTCGATATATCCTTTCCTTTTTGTAGTATTTCTTCTATTATTTTAGTAAGGTAAAGTCGAAAGTCTAGTACTTCATTTAATTGAAAGACATACTCCTTTACTTTATTGATCTTTAAGTATTCGAATATTACTTTCTTAGGTAACTTTCCATGTTTTAATTGGTGTAACATACAATAGAATAGTCCTTGTCGTTTGAATGAACCACCATCATCTACTCTACTAGATGTTTTCCAATCTACTATGACCGTTTCTCCATCCAATTCACATGGAAGATCTATGATTCCTTTAATCTTAATGTCATCGTTATATTGTATTTCTATGAGTTCTTCGGGTACTGGGTTCTTATACTTCTCTTCAAGTAATTTAATGCCTCTATCAACACATATAGCGTATTTGCTCTTATCTAATATGTGATAATCTTTTCTTGAAGGTATCCACATACCTTTTTGATATTTAATCTTTAATCTAGCCCATTCATCGTTGAACCATTGACAAGTGTTTCTTTTTAATTGATCCGTTCCCGTTACTCCTAATAATTCTTTAACACTATCCGACTCTTTAGCGAAATACTCTAAAGCTTCATGTACTATATTCCCTGCGGTTCCATATACTTGAGGGACTTCTGTATCTGCATCTGCCTTTTCAATGTAAGTATAATAGAATCTTAGCTGTGATTCTAGGTATAGGTTCAATGACGATGCACTTAGGTTAAATTTCATTTCGATTGCTCTTTTTTAGGTTTGTAAAATTCTTCAAAGGTTTCTTTTATTTTTTCTGAAACGACTTCTTTAGGTATGTTGTATTTTTGTTCTAATTTAGCTAACGTTGTGTGTAATATTTCTATCGTATGCTCACATTTCATTTGTTTATCCATCATTCATCCCTTGCAAATAATTCTTTTAAATCCTTACAATTTCTACATAAATTATCGTCATCTTTCTCAGGTTTTCTACGTGAACACCACGATTCTAAACAAGCAAAATTATGAGTCTTCGATAACCTTTCTTTAAATCTATTTTTACATTTAGGGCAGATTAGTTTCTTATCCATCATTCATCACCTTTAATTTCATTTTAAAAAGTCCTCTCTTTCATCGCTCTTAGTTTTCTTGAATATTGATGCAATGCACTCCCAAAGGTCTTTCTCATTTCCGATTCGTTGTCGTTTTTCTAAATAACATTTGTAAGCATGTTCCTGATCTTCATGAATTGTGTTGAATGTTATTTTCGGCATGGTGATTACATTTAGGTGTTCGCATATTGGGCATTTAAACGCTTTAACTTTTACATCATAATCAGTGGTTAGAGGATTACCCCACTTTGATTTGCTATGGTAAAAACAATCCATGTCCCAGTCAGGAATAGTAAAGTATTCGTTCTCGACGTCCCACGTATAATTTTCAAAACCGATAACATCCTTATCGTACCATTTCTCACCTTTCTTTTTATAGATGTGTTCTTTTATTTCTTCGTTATATTCCGAAAGTGTTTTGAAAATATATTTCAGTTGACATTTGCATTTTAGTTCTAATTCCATAATTCATCGACCTCATATTCATATTAGGGAGACTTTCCTTCGCTCTTTATTATTTTCATAGTCCATTCTCATCATTCATCACCTTTATTTAATTTACGTTTGTGAAGTTCTTTGTGACATCCTTCAAAGGTTTCTTTTATGGTTTCTATAATTACTTCCTCAGGTATGTCGTACTTCTTTTCTAATTTAATTAGAGTTAATTGTAATACTGTTATTTGCATCCGTTCATCCATAAATTATCACCTAAAATAAAACAAATCCTAAGATTCCGCCTACGATCATCGAACCTATTATGATGAATGGCGAGGTATTTGAAATTGCTTTTTTTATACGTATAAAACTTATTTTAATAACGTCTTTCCTAAGGGATCATAGGCGTCTTCTCTATCTATCTCTATTAATATTTTCATCATTCATCACCTGGTAAGTCCATGTTATCATTTTTTAAAAACTCCCTACACCCAATAACATCACCATGACTTGCGATCACTAACATACTGTTTGATTTCCTTGAATACACTGTTACTGATTCTCCATCGTTTAATCTTAATAACATCTTAATCACCACCTAATATAGTTTTAATTTATTCGTGTAATCGCTATCTTTTGAAAAAAACGTAACTGCACATTTACTACCTCTAGCTACTTGCGTTATTCCGCCATCAACGTGTGTGAAGTGTTTTATGTTGGATGTATCTAGATGTTGTAATAGTTCATTGAATTCGGATGTTTTTAGTATGACTGCATTACAATTATTGAGCATCCACCTTATCCTTTGGAACATGGTACTTACATTATGCATTTGAGTTCCACACATCAAACAAACTCTAGCAATCTTTCCTTTAGACATTTTTAAACTATCATTTATCACTACATATTGTTTAATTTTAGTTTTCATTTTGTCACCTTTAACAAATCGCCCACAGTAACCTTTTCAGATTCTGATTTTTTAACTTTAATCATATTTCCTAAGCACTTCATACTACTAACTAACTCTTCACTTTTCTTTTGCAATCTGTATGTGTATGCATTTATTGAACTCATATCTTGTGTATGTAATTCATCATGACAATCACGACATAAGGGTATTTGAACATTTTGTAAAGGGTTCATGAATTTAGGTATTGCGTGATGGTTTGTTAGGTTTTCACTACACCCACACCGCCAACATAACTCATCATATACTTTTATATTTGCCACTTTAATCTTCACTCAAGTAACTTAGGTTTATCTATCAAATCTTCAAGTCCTTTACCTTCATCTATTGGACATCGCATAGCATACCCACAACCTCTAGTGTAGCATTTATCGAAACACATCGAACTTAATTGATCGTAATTATTAAAGAAATCGTCATGGAACTTCTGAGCGTAGGAGTCACCTGATTCGTCTCCACCAGTATGCCATAGTTTAAGAGCACCATTATAATCTATGAAGTTCTTTGGTGTTGTAGCATTATTATAATCATCTCTAAACTTAGCTATTTCTCTTGTCTTTAATGTATCATAGATCCTAACATCATACCCTTTCATATCATTGATTGGTATAGGTGCAACCTTCTGATCTAACGTGAATATTGGTGTGTTATCTTTATTGTTTAAGTTTAATCCATCTAATTCCATCTTCATTCATCCTCTATCGTTATTTGTCATTACCATAAGAAGTTTGTAAGCGTCTCTTTTGATTTCAACATAGTCCAAGTCTGCAAACATTCTAGTATCAAACTTTTCTGTGACGATATGAAAACCGTTAGGTGTGTGAGCCTCACTATCAATTTCAATGTTTGCATAAGCAAGGTCGTTTTTTATCTTTCTTAAAATATACCCATCAGTAGTGTCAATATCTATCAAAAACTTATTATCTGCTTTACATTCCTTTTGTAATAAACAGCTTTTCCATAAACTACCTATCTTGTTTTGATGTTTTATAGGATCTTCTATCAATTTGTGCATTAAAAGTTTCCTAGCAGTTTCAACACATCTTTTATTAACAGTTATATAAATACGCCAAACACCTTGATAGTTTCGGATTTTAGATTCAAAATCCTCAAAAGAACGTTCGTCGTTTCTCACAACTTCCCTAAAACATAACTCTTTCATATCAAGGTTCTCTTTTTTACGTCGAACTGCTATCAATAAATGTAAATATTTATCTTCCATCTTTAATCATCACCTAATCGCATATAGTTATGGTTTACTGTGTAAGCTGCATCCGTAAAATCCATTAAATAAATTGCGTTTGATTTTTCATCCACACGCACATCTAACCCTCTAAACGTCCCTAAACTTTTTAGTGGGTCGAGACAAACAAATTCAACATCATCTATTTTTATCACACCATCTGCGGATCGTGGGAAAATTATATGTGTTGGTTTTGTTCCTTGCACGATCACATCATCAATGAGTTTAGATAATATAGTCTCACTATATTCATCCATCTTCATTCATCCTTACTATACATTCGATCTTGCATTGCCATGAGTACTGCGATTCTTTCATAACTATCATGTACTCCTGCGTGAAACTTCTCAAACCTTTTCTCTAAGTTAGTGTTAAGTGCATCACATAGTGCAGACTTCTCATACTTACCGAAGTTATTTTCTAGTATACCTGACTTTGTTGCGATACCTTTTTTATTATAGTCTATATCATTAACGTAGAAGTTGAAGACTTTCTTGAACGACTCCTCGTATGTGTTAAGCATGGCAACTTTCTCTAATGGTTCGTACTTATCACTTGCCATTAACGTATTAATCGTAACATCTTTACCTATTTTCATTCGTAATCATCCCCGACAAGTTTGTATACCCTGCCATCCAATTCAATAGTATTTTTTCTTTCTTCCCGTTCTCGTACTTCATTAAGATATTCACGTGCTCTTCGTTCGGCTTCTCGTTCTTCTTCTTGTGCACGGGCAATACTGGCTTCGTGTTCTTCTCTATGCCGCTCTCTAACACTTCTATCAGGATGAACTTTAAAACTAACATCTATTTGATCGAATTTTTGAACGTCTAATCCGTCTGGGATATCTAACCTAAGACCATACTTAGTAATTATACACTTTCCAGGTAAACCCCAGTCCTTTGGCACTATATCAATGACGAAGTCACTACTGCCAGTAATTAAATTTGCATCTTTATTTATTTTCATTCTTTCACCTTCAACCATAACAGTGCACCACCCTATCAACGATCAAAATTAGTGCGATTAAAGAAACAACACCATACGCAAATGTGTTAAATATCGCCCACCCTATAGATAAATACTTTAATGATACTCCCATCAAAGCTGCATAAAATATACAACAAAAATAACTAAATGTAATATATGTTTGTATGACCAGATCACATCGCTCACACTCTTCTTCAGTTAATTCCATCCTGTCACCTTCTTGACTTTCTTTATGTGTGTGTCTCATTGTTTTTCCTCGATTAATTTGTACATTTTGCCTTTGAATACGAATCTAAACGATGCCAAAGAACAACTACGACCACGAATCGCATTTGAAAGTTCTTCTCTATTTATAGTATCGTAATCTATACCTATTTCTAAATATCTGATTTTAGCTAATAGTGCGTTGTATTGTTTATTGGATAGTATTTTCATCATATCACCTACATTAATAGACTCAGTAACTACTGGGTCTTCTTAATATTACATTAAGTCATCATCATCAGACGCAGATACTTCCTTTCTAACGGCTTTAACTTCTGTCTTCGGCTTAGACTTAACCTTATCC
>CEPX01198279.1_pt1 | contig 38020 bp, 49 predicted proteins | sample 361361 | NCBI WGS metagenome assembly CEPX01 (sample SAMEA2619974, study PRJEB7988) | marine metagenome | biome: marine biome (ENVO:00000447); feature: mesopelagic zone (ENVO:00000213) & marine oxygen minimum zone (ENVO:01000065); material: "saline water (ENVO:00002010), including plankton...
AAATTGATAATTTAGAAAGTAAAATGTTTTTAAGAGACGGAAAAGATACTTTGAGAAAAGTTTTTTCATTAAAACGTAAAATTCTTGAACTAAAAAGAAAAATTTCCCCTGTAAGAGAAGTTCTTTCAGCTCTATCTAGACATGAGTCAAAAATAATTGATAAAAACGCATTGATTTATTTTAGAGATGTTTATGATCATGCAATAAGGATTTCTGATACTATTGATATTTATCGAGACCTATTAACCAGTATTTTGGAGGTTCACATTTCTTTACAATCAAATAAGTTGAATGAGGTTATGAAAGTTCTTACTGTAATAGCCACAATAATGATGCCGTTAACTCTCATCACTGGTTTTTATGGGATGAATATTGTTTTTCCAGAGGTTGAGCTCTTTAATGCAGACTCTTACTTTTTTATTTTGTTCCTAATGCTAATAGTTTCAGGTATGCTGATAATGTATTTTAGAAAGAAAAAGTGGTTATAGTGAAAAATTATTTATTTGTAAATTTCAAAACTTACGAGGAAGCTTCCGGAGATAAGGCTTTAGCTCTTGCAAAGCTGATTTCAGGCCAGTTTACCGGAGAAGTAGAAATAATACCGGTTGCCCAGTCTCTTGACTTAAAAGAGATTGCCTCAAATGTTTCGCTTAAAGTTTTTGCTCAACACATTGACCCAATTTCTTTCGGTTCTAATACAGGGAAAATTCTTCCTGAAGCAGTTAAGTCTGCAGGTGCTGTTGGAACTGTTCTTAATCATGCGGAAAACAAAGTTGAAAATGATTTTATTGAAAAAGCAGTTCAAAGATGTAAAGAAGTTGGTCTTACAATAATGCTTTGTGCAGAAAATTTAGAAAGAGCCAAACAATTAGCTACATTTAATCCTGATTTTATTGCTGTTGAACCCCCGGAACTTATAGGCGGAGATATTAGTGTTAGTACCGCTAATCCTGAGTTGATTTCAGATTCAGTGAAAGCAATTCATGAAGTAAACAAAGAAATAATTGTAATAACCGGAGCCGGCGTAAAAAATTCTGAGGATGTCAAAAAAGCAGTTGAACTTGGTTGCCAAGGGGTTTTTGTTGCATCAGGAATAGTTTCAGCCAAAGATAAAGAAAAGGCTATTAAAGAATTGTTAAAAGGCTTCAGATAACAATTCCCTTAATTATTGTGGGTTTACTTTCATTTTTTTCGTAAGCTTCAATACCCTGTTTAAGCACCATAAAACCCAGTAAAGCACATTTTATTCGTGTTTGAATTATGTTTCCTAATTCATCAAAGAAATCTTCCCTTGAAATTTTTTTAGCCTGTTGAACATTTCTTCCTTTAACCATTTCAGTAATAATGGATGAAGAAGCAACACTAATAGCGCATCCAGAACCAGTAAACTTGACGTCTTCTATAACATCATCCTTAATTCGCATGGTAAATTCAACCTGATCACCACAGCTAGGATTACCCCCGCTGACATCTATCTCTGGTTTAGTTATGTTTCCCTTATTTACAGGATTCTTATATAAATCCAGAATTATTTCCGTGTAAATTTCCCCAACCATGTTTAAACACCAAATACTTTTTTTGTCTGATCAATTGCATTTACAAACTTTTCAATTTCTTCTTTAGTATTGTAAAGATAAAATGAGATTCTTGCAACTCCATCCACTTTTAATTTTTCCATTAAGGGCTGAGCACAATGATTACCTGAACGAATCGCAATAGCATTCTCATCCAAAATTTGTGCGACATCATGAGGATGCACATTCTTCAAATTGAAAGAAATTATTCCCGTTCTTGGTTCTTTTTCAGGACCATAAAGATTAATTTTATCAATCTCTTTCAATTTTTTCAAACCAAACTCAAGAAGCGCTTTTTCATGTTCTTCTATGTTCTCAATCCCGATTTTATTAATGTAATCAATAGCTTCTCCAAAACCTATTGCTCCTGCAATATTAGGTGTTCCTGCTTCAAATTTCCAAGGAAGCTTATTCCAAGTTGCTTCTTTTAAAGAAACTTTGGAAATCATATCCCCTCCGGTTAAGAAAGGATTCATCTCCTTCAATATTTCTTCTTTTCCATAAAGAACTCCAATTCCTGTAGGCCCTAACATTTTATGTGCTGAAAAAGCAAAGAGATCTGCATCAATTTTTTTCACATTGGTTTTTGTATGAGGAACTGATTGTGCAGCATCAACCACAAAATAAGAACCATTATCTTTTACTGTTTTTGAAATTTTTTCTAATGGATTAATCGTCCCCAAAATATTTGATGCTTTTGTTAAAGCAACAATTTTTGTTTTTTTATTTAATTTCTTTTCAAAATCATCAAGATCAAGTCTTCCATCGGAAGTAATATTAACAAAATTAAGTTTAGCTTTTTTTCTTTTCGCAAGCATTTGCCAAGGAACAATATTTGAATGATGTTCCATTACTGAAATAAGAATCTCATCTCCTGAGGAAATTTTTTCTCCGAGACTATATGCTGCCAGATTTAATGATTCAGAAGCATTTTTTGTAAAAACAATTTCCTTAATTCCTTCAGCATTTATAAATTTTGCAGTTTTTTCATGAGCCTCTTCATATTTATCAGTGGCTTTCTGACTCAAAAAATTAAGGCCTCTGTGAACATTTGCATTATATTTCTGATAATAATCGGAAACTGCATCAATAACCTGCTGTGGTTTTTGAGTAGTTGCAGCATTATCAAAGTAAACTAATTCATTGTTATTGAATTTTTGATTCAGAATCGGAAAATCTTCCCTGATTTTTTTAATATTCATAATACTAATCCATATTTTTTTCAATCTGTGATTCGATAGGTTTTCTTATTTCTTCAGGCAGCATAAAAACAACCGAATCCAGAAAACTTTTTACAATCATGTTTTTTGCTTCATTTTTAGGAATTCCTCTAGATTCAAGGTAAAAGAGCTCATCCTCATCAATTCTTGCCACAGTAGCCGAATGAGACGCTTTAACATCGTCTGTTTTTATCTCTAATCCAGGGATTTGGTTACTACTTGCACTTTCCCCTAAAATCATGCTGTGACATTCCAAAAATGCATTAGTTCTGGTTCCTGTTGGTTCAATAAGAATCATGCCGTCAAAAACATTCTTGCTTTTTCCTTTCAATGCTCCTTTGAATATGCTCCTGCTGAAAGTATCTGGAGCTCTATGAATTGCAGTGTAATTTAAATCAAAATACTGTTCATTTTTTGACAGCAAAATAGTATAATCCTCAGACTTTGAGTTTTGGCCTTCCAATATTTCAAAATTATTAGCCCTTACAAGTTCTCCTTTTGTAAAAATGTTTGCATTCACTATTGATGCACCCTTTCCAATAATGTTCTGCTGATAAGCGATATTGTTTTTCCCGAAATTATTTATCTTTACATGGTTTAAAACAGAATTGTCCTCAAGATAAATTGTTTGATTGCTCAAAGAATTTTTTTGAGTTGTAATTTCTTCAACCAAACTTGCTTTTATTCCTTTTTCAACAATCACAAAATATTTTATTATTGCTTCATCCTCAAAATCAAGTTTTAAATTTATTAATTCCTCAGAATTTTTTTCAATTAACACTACAAAAGAAGTGTTAAAGTTAGAATTTATAAACGCTTCAAATTGGTCTTTTGCTTTTTGTTCTTTTATAAGAATTTTTCCGATCTTTTCAGGCATTTCCTTCAATGCTTCTTCCAGAGAAATAACTCTAGCATTCTTATCTAGTTTAACATTGGCTTTTCCTTTAGCTCCTGACAATAATTTTTCAAGTTTAGGAATGCTTGTGTATTTGCTTTTTTTCAGCGGTCTTTCAGAAAAAACCTTTTCATTCTGGGTTTTATAATCTGCTAATTCAGTTATTTCAGAACTCATAATAGTTTGCATAATCATCCCACCGAGTTTTCCATTTCCATTTCAATTAATCTATTAAGTTCAACAGAATATTCCAAAGGAAGTGTTTTAGTAAAAGGCTGAATAAAACCAAGAATTATGAGAGTTAAAGCCTCTGCCTCATTAAGTCCTCTTGACATTAAGTAAAATATTTCATCATCATTTATTTTCCCTACTTTTGCTTCGTGTGCAATAGTAGCTGTCGGTTCATCAATTTCAATATAAGGATAAGTATCACTCCTAGAATTTTTATCCAGAATTAAAGCATCACAAACAACACTGCTTTTAACATTCTTGCAACCTTTCACAACTTTAAGAAGCCCTCTGTAACTTCCCCTTCCGGAGTCTTTGCTTACGCTTTTGCTTGTAATTTTACTCGTGGTGTTTGAAGCAAGATGAACTATTTTTGCCCCTGCATCCTGATGTTGGCCTTTTCCGGCAAGAGCTATGCTGAGAACTTCTCCCTTGGCACCTTCTTCCATTAAATAAATTGCAGGGTATTTCATGGTTACTTTGCTTCCTAAGTTCCCATCCACCCATTCAACAGTTGAGTTTCTGTAAGCAAAAGCCCTTTTTGTAACTAAATTGTAAATATTATTTGCCCAGTTTTGGATTGTCGTGTATCTTAAATGTGAGTTCTCCTTTGCAATTACCTCAACAACAGCAGAATGCAAAGACTGACTTGTAAACCTTGGGGCGGTACATCCTTCAATATAATGAACCCGACTTCCAGTATCTCCGATTATAAGAGTTCTTTCGAATTGTCCAAAACTCTCTGCATTAATCCTGAAATAAGCCTGTAACGGAATCTCAACTTTAACATTTTTTGGAATATAAACAAAAGAACCTCCTGACCATACAGCTGTATTCAGAGCTGCGAATTTATTATCATTGTAAGGGATAATTTTTCCAAAATGTTCTTTCACAAGTTCAGGGTATTGTTTTAGCCCCTCATCCATTGAAAGAAAAACAACTCCATGTTTTTCCAAATCTTCTCTGATGTTATGGTACATAACCTCAGAATCATACTGTGCTCCTACTCCTGCCAAAGATTTTTTTTCTGCTTCCGGAATTCCAAGCCTGTCAAAAGTATCTTTAACATCTTGCGGAACATCTTCCCATTTATTTTTGTTTGCTTCACTTGCGCGCATGTAATAAATTATATTATTAAAATCAATCTCGCTTAAGTCAGCTCCCCATTTAGGCATTGGCATTTCATTAAACGCTTTAAGCGCTTTCAGTCTTATGTCAAGCATCCACTTTGGTTCTTTTTTTATCCCCGAAATTTTTCTGACAACGCTCTCATTAAGGCCTTTGTCAAACTTAACATCATATTTTTTAGTATCGTAATTGAAATCGTACTTTGAATAATCTATTTCAGTCAGTTGTCTTTCTTTAATTCTACTCATCAGTCTTCACTTCTAAAATATTAACTCCTGCTTTTTTTAGGATTTCAGAATAACCTTTTTCTTCAAGCTCTTCTGCAAGTTCAACCCCGCCGGATTTTATTATTTTTCCGTCATACATCACGTGAACAAAATCCGGCTTTAAATGATTAAGGATTCTTTTGTAATGTGTTATTACAATTGCCCCGAAATCTTTTGAACGGCAATCATTAACTGCTTCAGAAACAAGTTTCAAAGAATCAATATCCAACCCAGAGTCGGTTTCATCAAGAATCGCAATCTTTGGTTTTAGCACTAACATTTGTAAAATTTCCGCTCTTTTCTTTTCTCCTCCAGAAAAACTCACATTTAATTCTCTGTCAATAAAGTCGCTTTCAATTTCAAGTTTATGTGCAGTTTCAACCAAAAGTTTCCTGAATTTCATAATGCTCATTGTTTCCAGCGGATGCTGGTTTTTGTAAGCTGCATGTAAAAACTTGCTGAAACTCAAACCCTGAATTTCAAAAGGATACTGGAATGATAAAAATAATCCGAGTTTTGCTATTTCATCAGGACTTAGTTCTGCTAAATTTTTATTATCGAAACTGATTTTTCCTTTACTGATTTTATATTTTGGGTTTCCCATTATTACATTTGAAAGTGTACTTTTTCCAGAACCATTTGGACCCATTATTGCATGGATTTCTCCCTGGCTTACTTTGAGGTTAATGCCTTTCAATAGTTCTTTTTTATTGACTTTTGAGTGTAGGTTTTCGATTTTTAATTCCATTATAACAACTCCTAAAAAGAAAATTTATGTTGCTTGTTTTTTCAGGTTGACTGATTCAATTATTTCAGAGGCCGCGTCAAATTCCTTGCAGACAACACACATGCCATCAAAACCCTTGCCGGATTCCATCATAATGTCCGCCATTTTTTTCAGTTTTTTTTGGTCAGACTCATTAAACTTGTGATTGCCACCCCTTTTGCCCTTGAGATACTGACATACTGCAGCCTCAGTAAGATTTAGTTTTTTTGCAATAATTTTTCGAGGCACTTGTTTTTCAGTTACTAAATACTGGGCAATTTCGCGTCTAACTGCCGGAAGAACATTCCAACTTATGATTTCGCAAGGAAACGTAAGATTCATAGTATCACATATTAACAATTGTTAAAATACTTTTTAAGGGTATTGGTACACCCCAATAATATGTAAAATAATCCGCTTTAGTTGTTTTTTAGGTTTTTTTTATTGTATTTGATTTAAAAGCATTTTCAATGGTGATCTAAAGATGAGCAAACTAAAAGCAATGAAATCGGTTTCTGAAAAAGATTCTGATTCAAATCCGATTTATACTATTGCGGGAATCGGGGTTGTTCTGATCGGAATTGCTGTTGTTTATCTTGCGTTATTTGGTCCATCCCCGACAATTGATCTTGATAAATTGGAAGGAAATGCTAATTTTAAAGGAAACCCTGATGCTACTGTGAGAATAGTTGAGTTTTCTGATTTCCAGTGTCCTGCTTGTGGTTTTGGTTTTACTCAATTACAACAAATTTTACCTCAGTACTTGGACAGAGTAAAATTCACTTATAGACATTTTCCTCTGAATAATGTGCATCCTTATGCGCAAAAAGCAGGCGAGGCTTCTGAATGTGCTGCTGATCAGGGGAAATTCTGGGAAATGCATGATACTCTTTTCACAAATCAGGAAAACCTGACAATTCCAAATCTAAAATCTTATGCTCAGCAATTAAACCTTAATCAGCAGGAATTTGATGCTTGTTTGGATTCGAGTAAGCATGCTTCAAAAGTAGCTTCTGATTTTTCTTATGGTGCTTCTATCGGAATTAACTCAACACCGACATTGTATGTTAATGGTGAAAAGTTCTCAAATCTTACAGCAGAACAATGGAAACAAGCCTTAGATTCAAAATTAGCTTGAATAATTAAACTTAGAAAAAGAATTGATATTTATATCTTTCCATTAATGAGTATACTATTATGTCTGGTTTAGGGGGGTTAAGATACCTTTATATAGGACCTAAACACAATATATGTAATTGATTAATGTTAACAAGTTAACTTTAGGAGGTTTTAGGCTTGGATGAAAAATTATATTTATCAGTGAGTTTAATTGTTTCTGCATTAGTTTTGTCAGGAACAATCTTTTTAGTAGGAGATAGTGTCAATGACAACTTAACAGGTTTAACCGTTGCAATACAGAATGCTCCGGCGCCAGTTGCAGGGACTAATGATTCTGGCTCAGGAGACACAGGAACTGTTGCTCCACAAGAACCAACACCTCCATCGGCTCCGACAATAGATATGGAAGCTCTTTTGGATGATGATGAATTTGAAGGAAATGCTGATGCTCCAATAACAATTGTTGAGTTTTCAGACTTTGAATGTCCATTCTGCGGTAGATTTTACACAGATACTTTGGGTCAATTAAGGGAAAAATATGTTGAAACAGGAAAAGTAAAAATAATTTTCAGGGACTTTCCATTAAGTTTCCATCCTGAAGCAACACCAGCTGCTGAAGCTTCTGAATGTGCTGCTGATCAGGGGAAATTTTGGGAATTCCATGATCTGATATTCGAAAATCAGACAACTATGAGTGCTGCCTCATATAAACAATGGGCTGCTGATTTAGGTCTTGATACAGAACAATTCAATTCCTGTGTTGATGACGGAACTCATGCTGCTGAGGTAAGAGCTGATTTTGCTGCGGGACAAGCTGCAGGAGTTTCAGGAACACCAACTTTCTTCATTAATGGACAGAAAGTTGTTGGAGCTCAACCATTCAGTGTATTTGAACAAATAATCGAAGCAGAACTCGCAGAATAATTGCGGGTTCCAAATTTCTTTTTTTTAAATATTTTTTTCTAAAATTAGCTAATTGAAAAATTTATTAACTAAAAAGCTCTTTTTTTATTGTATGGCCAAAAGACTGAAAAATAAAGGTTTCAAAGCTTCAACCATTGAGGGGCAAAAAGGTTTCACTCCTTATTTTGCCAAAAGGCCAAAAAGTGGCGCTCAAAGGAATTTTTTAAAAGGTATGCATCAGGCCATTGAAGCTTGGATGATTGATCATCCGGGACAAAGATTTCCAACAAAAGAATTTTCTGAAAAGTTTAATGTGAAACAAACGTCTATAATTCCTATTGCAGAGAAAATTGAAAAACATCACAAACTCCCGGAAAGAAAAAGAGGAGGTCCAAATTTTATTCTTCCAAAGGAAGTTAACGAAGTAATTGGCGGAATTTATAAAAAAGCACAGAATGGGGATGCTATTAATGTATTAGATGTTATAAGAGAAATAGCAAGAAAAACAAAATTGGTTGTTAGTGCTAACGCTATTAGCGTTGAATTAAAAAAATTAGAACTTGAACATAAGAAAGGAATTTCTGTTCTATTAAAAGGATTAAAAGGAAAAAGAAAACTAGATTTAAATGATTTAACTAGTTTATTAAAAAAAGAAGGAATTAAAGCTAAAAGGTTTAGACCAAAACCAATAAGATCTCGGGACTAAAATTAATTCCCACTAATTTCTTTATCCTTCCACAGTTGCGGCTGTGGGCAACGCGTACCATCTTCACCTTGAGGCTCGATGCTACTAACTCAGTTCCCACTAATTTCCTTATCCTTTAGAAGCATTTTTCCCATTGTGGTTAGGTCAATTTTTACTTTACCGTCTTCCCTTTCAATTTCCACAAGGCCAAGTTCTTTCAAACCAGGGTTCTTTTCGTTTCCATAAATGTGATAATTCACAAGGCTTGGCCCTAATTTGGTTTTTCTGCTTAGCATTTCTAATGAATCAAGAGACCCTTCATTATTCAGAAGCATAAGTATTCTCATTTTTTTATCTGAAAGCATATCGTAGTATGAAAATTTCAGCACAGGAAGCAGTTCGATCTGATCATTATCAACATCAAATGCTTTAATGCCGTTTACAAATGCGGCTGCTGTTGCCGCACAGCTCATTCCTTTTGAAGCAGCGCCTAAATTAATTGTAAGCATCTTGCCCTTTTCCCTTGCTTTAATGTGATTAATAATTTCAAACATTGATTCCATTGAATATTTGTTCAGTTCTTCGATTTCCACGGGGATTTTGAATTTCCCAAGATCAGCTTTAACCTTATCAGCTTCGCTTAAGCCTTTAGCGCTTGGGATCAAAATTATTTTTTCAGTAGGAAATTCCCGGATTCCCACGAATAATGTTTCAGTGTTCCCGCCCAGAGGAGCAATAATTATAGTTTTCATCTAAATACTACTGTTTTTTAATATTAAAATAATTTGTTGAATCAATTCAAATATATTTGAATCAGTTAATGTAGGTTTTAATTAGGTTCAATCCATAATTAATCTTAATAAGAGGTAAACTCTGTATATTTGGAGGTTTTTGATTATGAGTGAGGTAACAATTTACACAACGCCGACTTGTGTTTACTGTAACATGGCCAAGGAATTTTTCAAGGAAAATAAGGTTGAATATAAACAAATAGACGTTTCAACAGATTCGCAAAAGGCCCAGGCAATGTTTGAAAAATCAGGACAGATGGGAGTTCCTGTCATAGACATAGACGGAAAAATAATTGTCGGTTTTGACAAGGAATCAATTAAAGAAGCCTTAGGCCTCTAACTTTTTAGGATCTGATTTAATGGAAGAATATGACTTTATTATTGTTGGGGCTGGTTCCGCTGGTTTGCCTGCCGCAGTTTACGCTGCAAGATTTAAATTAAAAACCTTAATAATAGGCGCTGTGGTTGGAGGTACAATAATCAATACACACATTGTTGAAAACTGGCCGGGCATTGTTGAGATTTCCGGCTGGGATTTAATGGAAAAACTAAAAGAACACGTTAAAGCCAATGAAGTTGAAATTGTAAATGATAAAGTTACTGATATCAAAAAAGAAAACAATTCCTTTATTATTAAAACTCTTGAAAAAGAATTCAGGGCAAAAACAATCCTTATTGCAACCGGTTCAGAAAGAAAAAAACTAAACGTTAAAGGCGAAAAAGAATTCACAAACAAAGGAGTTAGTTATTGTGCTGTTTGTGATGGTGCTTTATTCAAAGATAAAGTTGTAGGGGTTATCGGGGGATCGGATTCTGCAGCAAAAGAAGCATTGTTCTTATCTGAGCATGCAAAAAAAGTTTACATTATTTACCGAGGTACACAGATCAAAGCAGAACCTATTAATACTGAACGTGTTGAAAAAAACAGCAAGATAGAAATTCTTTACGAAAAAAATCTTGAAGAAATTTTTGGAGAAAAAATGGTTACCGGAGTCAAGTTCAAAGAAGGCGGAGAATTAAAATTAGGAGGTGTCTTTGTGGAAATAGGCGCAATACCAAATTCTGATTTGGCTGGAAAATTAGGAGTTAAACTTAATGATAAAAAAGAAATAATTATTGATGCTGAAAGTAAAACCAATGTTTCCGGAGTTTATGCTGCCGGAGATGTTGGAAATAAACATTTCAAACAGGCAATTACTGGAGCTTCTGAAGGGGTCATCGCGGCTTTTTCAGCTTACGAGCATATTAACAACAAACTATCTGACTAAGTGAATTAACTTGACTGAATCTCCTGCACTTGAGTTACACAAAAAACTGAAAGGAAAACTATCCGTTAATTCTAAAATCCCTGTAAAAACAACCACTGATCTTTCTCTAGTTTATACTCCCGGAGTGGGAGAAATCTGCAAAGAAATAGCAGATTTTCCAGAAAAAGTTTTTGATTATACAATGAAGGGCAACACAGTCGCTATCATAACTGATGGTTCAGCTGTTCTTGGTTTAGGAAACATAGGGCCAGAAGCATCTCTTCCGGTAATGGAAGGAAAAGCCCTTTTACTGAAAGAGTTTGCAGGAATAGATTCATTTCCTATTGCTTTGAAAACTCAGGACCCTGATGAAATTGTTTCAATTGTAAAAAATATTTCCCCTGTTTTCGGAGGAATTAATCTTGAGGATATATCCGCCCCAAGATGTTTTGAGATAGAGGCAAGGCTTCAGGATTTAGGCATTCCGGTGATGCATGATGACCAACACGGAACCGCAATTGTTGTTTTAGCAGCATTAATCAATGCTTCAAAAGTAGTTGGTAAAGATTTGAGTCAGTTAAAAGTTGTTATTAATGGGGCTGGAGCTGCAGGGAATGCCATTGCTAGTTTCTTAACCTGCTTTGGTGGAAACGATAATCATGTTTGCAAAAGTGTTAAGGATGTTGTTCTCTGTGATAGTAAAGGGATAATTCACAAAGGAAGAACTGATTTAGCTGATTATAAAAAAGAGCTTGTAAAAATCAGTAACAGACAAAACAGTTCAGGTTCTCTTGCAGATGCTATGAAAGAAGCGGACGTTTTTATTGGGGTTTCAAAAGCAGATCTTGTTAGTGAAGAAATGGTAAAAAGCATGGGTGAAAATTCAATAGTTATTGCGATGGCTAATCCTGTTCCTGAAATAATGCCCGATAAAGCAAAAAATGCAGGTGCTAAAATAGTTGCAACAGGAAGAAGCGATTTTCCAAATCAAGTCAACAATGCATTAGCATTTCCCGGAATTTTCAGAGGTTTATTAGATTCTAAATCAGCAAGAATCACAAATGATATGAAAATCAGTGCGGCGTATGCTTTGGCTAACACAATAGAAAATCCAACTGTTGATCAAATTCTCCCTAGCATATTTGATAAAAAAGTTGTTGAAAATATTGCTTCTGCAATTAAAAAGGAAGCAAAAAAATAACGGTTTTTTCATGAAAACAATAGCAATTATAGGTGCATCAGTTAACCGGAAAAAATTCGGAAACAAATGTGTAAGAGCCTATAAGCAATTAGGCTGGAAAATATTCCCAATAAATCCTAAAGAAAAAGAAATTGAAGGGATTAAATGTTATTCCTCTATTAATGAACTTCCCGAAAAGCCGGATAGAGTTTCAGTTTATCTTCCTTCTCAAGTTACTATCTCTTTAATCCCTGAATTAAAAGAAGCCGGAATATCCGGAGTAATATTAAATCCTGGAGCAGAATCTGATGAATTAGTAGCTGAATTAAAACAGAACAATATTGAACCGGTTAAGGTTTGCAGCATCCGTCTCGAAGGAATAGACCCGGATTCACTTTAACCAAAAAAATTTACTAATTGTGCAACAATTAAACTAATAAAAAACCCAGTCACAAAAAATGCAAGCTTTCCTTCCTTTCTGTAAGGAAGCATGTCTCTAATACTTACGTAAAGCAAAGCCCCAAGCACAAGGGAAAATGTAACATAGTAAAGAGTCCTGTCCGGGTTCAATAAACCTGCAAAAATTACTCCGAGCAACGGAGCAATGGAAAGTAAAATATTGACCATCTGGTTTTGTTTGAAATAAGTATCAATATGAGTTAATGATATTGAGGATGATAAAGTATGAAGCACTAAAGCAAAATAAATAACTAATCCAAGCAATATGTTTGTTGACTGGAATGCAAATACTATTGCTATTCCAACCACAAAATGGTCAACAAAAAATCCAATTGCATGAACCTCTGCAAGATCTTTCATGAGTTTGTTTTTGTCTTTGATGTGCTGATAAATAAATTTTTCAGAAATATGGAATGAAACAAATCCGATAATTAAAAGAATAAATATATTATCCCCGATAAAATTTTTCCCTTCAAAGAATTCAGGCATTAAAAAAACAAAAATCTGAGTAATAAACAACCCTGCTGAAAAACTGATTAGTTCATCATGGAATTTTTCGATTTTATTGGAAAACTTTTCAGAAAAATAATGCAATAAGCTTAAAATTGCAGCTAGGGTAATTTCAAGGAAAACCATGGAAAGTATATGTTTTAACTGGTTAAAAAAGCTTATCTGCATTTTCGATTTTTTCAATCATTTTTGAATGATTAAACGTAAGTATTTATTTGATTAAAAATGCAATTAATACAGATTAACAGGAGGTGCTTCCAATATGAATGGTGGTGGTTGTGGTTGCGGTTATTAAAGCAACCCACTAAATTTGTATTATGGAAAAAATCCCTATTAAAGATGATTCAGAAAAACAGCTTTTTGATGCCTTAAAAGAAGCCTGTGATGGCATAGAGTTCAGTTCTTTTGAGGTAGGTGTTTCTAGTGAATCACTGGAAACTAAATATAAAATAAGACAAAAATCAATAGATTTTGTAAAATCTACTTTTAAATCAAAACACGATTCTGAAAATTTTGAAAGCTATATTTTAGTTCATTTTGACAGGGGCTTTATTGAGGTCACTCCTACAAATGTTCTTGTTGAAGGTTTTTACAATAAATTTTCAAGAGATATTGCTCAGACATTTCATTATTGTTTTAAGTGCAGAGGCAGGGGCTGCAAAAAATGTAATAAAACAGGAAAACTTTCTGAAGAATCTGTTCAGGAACTAATAGAAAAAATAACTCTCCCCTTATTTGAATCTAAAGAGTCTAAGTTTCATGGCTGTGGAAGAGAAGACAAAGATGTTTTAATGTTAGGAAAAGGAAGGCTTTTTGTAATTGAATTAGTGGAACCAAAAAAGCGTTCAATTGATCTGAAGAACCTTGAAGAAGAGATCAATTCAAAAAACAAGAATAAAATTTCTGTCAGAGGATTAAAGTTTGTTGAAAAGCAAAGAGTTGTCGAAATAAAAAATACTCCTTTCGAAAAAATTTATTCTGCAAAGTGTTTGTGTTCAGAAATTTCACAAAAAGAACTTGAAACCTTAATTAATAAAAAAATTAAAATTTTCCAGCGTACTCCTGTAAGGGTTGAAAAAAGAAGAGCGGATAAGAAAAGAGAAAAAACAGCAAAAATACTTAAAGCAAAATTAATTAACGAGAAAGAGTTTTCGTTAGAAATACTTTCATCACACGGCCTTTATATTAAAGAGTTTATTTCCGGGGACGAAAAAAGAACTGAACCGAGCATTTCTTCCATGCTCGGAAAAGAATGTGTTTGTAAAGAACTTGATGTACTGGAAATTGTGATTTAAAGATCCACAATCCCCTGCTCCGTTACTCGGTAAATGGCTTCTCCGTCAGGCAAAGAAGGGCTGTCAACAAGCTTTGCAACTCTTTTATCTTCCTTACTTTTTCTTAAGTAAAGCCTTGTTTTGGAAGCGTGTGCAACAACGTTTCCTCCAACAGGTGCGGTTGGATCCCCGAACATAATATCCGGTCTTTCCATAACCTGATTGGTTACAAGTACGGCTATATTACTCATTTCTGCAAGTTTCTGCAAAGTTCTCATGTGCTTGTTTAGTTTTTGTTGTCTTTCGGCAAGAGTTCCACGTCCAACAAACTCCGATCTGAACTGAGCCATCAGAGAATCAACGATTAATAATTTCACATTTTTATTTTTCACCATATCTTCTGCGTTTTCCGCCAACAGCATTTGGTGATCTGAAGTATATGCTCTTGCCACAAAAATATTTTTGAGTGCTTCCTCCGGATCAAGACCTTGAGATTCTGCAATTGCAACAATCCTTTCAGGCCTGAAACTGTTTTCCGAATCAATGTAAAGGCATGATCCGTCCAGACCTCCTTTTTCTTTTGGAAGCTGTACAGTTACTGCTGTTTGAAAACACCATTGTGTTTTTCCTGAAGCAAACTTTCCGTAAATTTCTGTAATGCTTTGTGTTTCTATTCCTCCGCCTATAAGATTATCTACTTCTGCACTTCCCATAGTTAATTTTCCCACGAGTTTTCTTTTTTCAGCTAAAGCAGATGCAGTTTCATAACCCATTTCCAAAGCTTCTCTTGCAGCTTTGATTGCTTTATCAGATGTACCATCCCCCAATCCAGCTATTTCCTTCAATTCCTTTGGGGAAGCAACTGCAATATTTTCCAAAGTTTTGTAGCCTGCAGCAATTAGTTTTTCACTTGCCTGTGGTCCTACGCCAGGCAAATCTTCGATTTTCTTGATCTCTTTAGTCATTTTTGTTTCCTCCTTAAAACCTGTACCTTTACGAGGAACCTCCGTTGACCTGGAGTTCCACATGAGCACGGTCTTTTCACTAAGTTAGTGTTTTTTGATTTATAAATACTTTTAGGGTTGGTTGCCGGTGTCAGAATTAGTTTTTATCCGCAAAAATCCTTGCACTCCAGCCTAAGTGCAGTTCAATGCCGTCTCTTCCTTCTTTAGTATAAGCCCCTTCAATCAAAACCTGATCTCCTTCAGAGTACTTTTCAACCTCATCACACATTTCATTCCATGCTGTTCCTCTGATTTCATTTACTCCTTCACCAATCATAAAGTTCAGTACTTTTCCTTTTCCCCTTTCAGTTTCAAATTCTTTTGCTGGGAAAACTCTTTTGATTTCAATTTTAACATTCACATCATTCATGTTTGAATCAAGATCAGTTATGCTCACAATATTTTTTTCAATTTCAGGAAGTTCAGCAGCCTCATCTTTTACAAAAGAACTGTTATAATTCAGGTTCAACTGTAAAGCATTATTGTAGCTGGTTACTGCACAGTTGCTAAGTTTTAATGCAGTTCCTTTCTGGATTCCCATTTCTGAAAATTTATCGACATCCTTATTCCATAAAGTAGCTCGTATCTCTCCAGTATCATCCAGTAATATCAAACTTTGTAATTTTCCCTTTCTTCCGTTTTTATCAAAACTTTTAGGAGCATAAGCCTGCTTTAACCTTGCAATTACATCAATATTATTCATCCCATCTTTCAAAGAATCAATCTTTATTGCTTCAGTGGGTTCGCTGTTCAAGCTAACGCCTAATTCTTTAGCAATCATAAAAGCCGCTCCGGAATCAGTTAATAATCCTGAAAACTTTTCTTTCTTCTGATCTATAAGCTGTTTAACTTCATCATTACTTTTTCCGCTCGAAGAAGCTATTGTCTCAACTATTTTTCCCGGTTCTGCTGTCGCATTCATTTCCATCCTAAAAATCAAGTGGTTAAAGAATAAATAACTTACTCTCAAGAAAGCTATTTATGCCCGAAAATCCGAAAGAGAATATTTAGGTAATATTTAGTGGTGGGCCTGAACAAATTAAACCCCTTAAAAAGGTTTCCGAGTCAGACGAGTCAGATTACATTTTTATATGCTTTAGAAGTTAGTTTATTAGTTGATTTTATGGATGACGGCAAAATCTATAAGCAGATATTAAAAAGAATTCAGGAAAAAGGCGGTCTGGCTTTTACAGTAATAGATCCCCCTAACCAGGAGCCAGTAACATCTGGAAAACTGGCAAAAGTAGCTGAGGAAGCGGGGATAGATGCTATTGCTGTTGGAGGTTCCGTTGGAGCTCAAGGAGAACTTTTAGATAATACAATTCTTCAGGTAAAGGAAAATTGCTCTTTACCTGTTATTTTATTTCCCGGGAACATTGCGTCAATCAGCAAGCATGCGGATGCAATTTATTTCATGTCAATGCTTAATTCTTTAGACCCTTATTACATTACTGGCGCTCAGACCGCTTCTTCTTATCCTTTGAAAAAAACAGGTTTGGAAATAATTCCTACCTCTTACATTATTGTTGAACCAGGCAGAGCTGTAGGTTGGGTTGGAAGAAGCCAGCCAATTCCCAGAGAACTTCCTTATTTAGCAGGAATAACTGCTCTTGCCGGAGAATATATGGGTTCAAGGTTAGCAATACTGGAATCCGGGGGAGGAGCCCCGAGCCCTGCCCCAAAAGAAATGATTGCTTACACAAAAAAACTAATTGATATCCCATTATTAGTTGCTGGCGGAGTAAAGAATGATAAGTATGCTTATGATTGTGTAAAAGCAGGAGCCGATATCGTTCATGTTGGTACTGCTGTTGAAAACACTTCCACTAATTTTTCTAAAGCAAAAGACGTAATGAAAAAACTAGCTGTTGCTGTTACAAAAGCAGGAAAAGAAAAACAATAATCAGTTCATTAATCTTCTCAGACTTTCTTTAGTCGAAACTTTAAATTCAAATCCAAGAGACTTAATTTTTTTGTTTGAATAATACCTGTCTCTTATCATCCTTTTCAAATAAGCAGAGTCTAATAAAGGCACGATTTTCAAGTAACTATTAACAAAAGCAATAATTTTTCCCAAAAAAAGAGGAACCGTTTTCAAAGGTCTGTTCATTCCGCTTTCAGTTCTAATAAATTCAGCGAGTTCTTTCAGGGTCATTGCTTCATCATCGCAAAGCATAAAAGTTTCCTCAAAACAATTCTCATTGTTAACAGAAAATAATATGGCATTCACAACATTTTCCAAAGAAACAAGCTGCCAATGATTAGAACCATCTCCAATAAGCGGAAAATCTTTCCTTATTAGTTTTACTATTTTATTCCAATAATCAGTTTTTCCTATTATTATTGCGGGCCTGAAAATAGTTACAGGAAAAATTTCCTGATAAGAAAGAACTTTCTGTTCTGCTTCCCATTTGCTTCTTTCATATCTTGTTTCAGGATTTGGTTTTGTTTCCTCATTTTTTAATCCGGAGGTTTTCCCAAAAACAGCCACACTGCTTAAAAAAATAAACTGCTTTACTCCGTTTTCTGATGCGGCTTCCAAAACATTTTCTGTACCTTTAACATTAACATCAAACAAATCAGCCGCGTGTTCATCAAGCGTTGCTGCACAATGCACAACAATATTTGCACCTTTTATAGATTTTTTGACCTGATCCGCTTTAGTAATGTCACAGTTCTGGCGGTTGCATTCAATAACATCAAAACGCTTTGCTCTCAGTGCTTTAACAAGCGCATTTCCAACTAAACCATTGCCCCCAGTTACTGCAATTTTCATCTTAAATTCCTCATAACAAGTAATAAGTCTTTTCCGAGTTTTTTCTTTTTCAAAACTCTTACTTTTATAGGTTTCTTAACTTTAAATGCCTTTAAACCCTGTTTAATTTCCCTGTCAGCAATAATAAAAACCAATCTATCAAACATTTTTTTCCCTAATAATTCTGAAGCAAGTTTGTTTCCTGGTTCAATCAAAACATTTTTTATTCCAAAAGAATAAAGCTTTTCAAAAGCATCATCCAAACTAATTCCTTTTTTTGAAGCTTTTACAGTAACAACCTTTGCTCCCTTTTCAAGTAAATTTTTTATTTTATTTTTTGGAATTTTTTTTGTGCAGAAAATAATTGTATTTCCTTTTTCAGAAAGCACTTTAGAATCCAGAGGAATTCTTGCTTTAGAATCAAGTACAACTCTCACAGGATTTTTTCCTTTCTTTACGCTTAATTTCGGATCATCTTTCAAAACAGTATTGCTTCCAACAATTATTGCATCATTTTGTTCTCGTAGTTTTTGAACAAATCTGGAAGATTGTTTTCCGGAAATTTTCTTTTTCTTTCCGTCTCCGAATGAAATAAATCCGTCAATGCTCATGGCGATTTTTATTGTTATTAATGGTTTTTTCTTTACAGAATAATTAGTTATGTATAAGTCGTATAGTTTTTTAGCTTCTTTTTCTCTTGTAATTTTTACTGTAATTCCATGTTTCCTTAATTCTTTAGCTCCGTTTCCTGATTCTTTGTTAGGGTCTCCTTGAGCAATAAAAACACGCTTAATTCCAGCTTTGATAATAGCTTTTGTGCAGGGAGGTTGCTTTCCATAATGATTACAAGGCTCAAGTGTTACAAAAAGATCAGCTCCTTTGGCTTTTTTACCTGCTTTTTTCAAAGCTCCAGCCTCAGCATGTTCATCCCCAAATCTCTTGTGATAGGCTTTTCCAACTATTTTTTCTTCCTTAACAACAACAGCCCCGACCATTGGGTTTGGCCATGTGTCTTTTCCTTTTTCAGCGGCCTTAATTGCTTCTTGCATAAAATTTTTCATTAAAATCCCCCGGTTAATAAAAAGCCCAGTCCGGGAAAAACAAGCGCTAACAAAACCCCTAGAAAAACAAATACTCCAAACCTTGGAAGATCCCTATAAACAAAAATTTCTTTAATTCCTTTTTTTTCAAGTTCCTTTTTTTCCTTTTCTCCATAAATTCCTTTGAAACCTTTTCCGAGTTTTTCTCTTTCTTTTTCACTCATAAAATCAAACGCAATTATTTCATCTTCCTCTATATCTTTAAGATTGATTTTTTTCAGAAAAAATTCTTTCCTGATTCCTTTTTCAAATGCAATAAAAAGAACACCAAAACTAAGAGGGGTTCCAAACAAAAGCAAATAATTATCAGAAACAAAACCTGTTGTTGAAAGCATAAACAAATAAACAATCAGGATAACCAAAAAACCAAGCGCTCTCATAATTCCTTGCTTGTTATACTGAAAGTCAATCCCTTTCCGAAAATATTTAATCATATAATAGACTGACAGGAAAATTATTGAAGTTAAAGCAGACAAAAGTACAGCTTGAATAATGAAAACACTATCATTGAAAAATGGCAAAGCCAAAGCAATTCCTGTGTAAAGTTTTACATCCCCGCCGCCAATTTTACCTGTATAATAAAGGACATAACCAATTCCAAAAACTAATATTCCCAAACCAATTCCGGAAAATTCTTGCTCAAGAATGTTCACGAATAAGCCAAAAATAATTAGCGGGATTGTTATCCAATCATAAATGTAGCCGGTTTTAAAATCCACATAAGCCCCGACTCCGGAAGCGAGCAATATTGCTATTTGTCTGAGTAAAATAAGTTCCATGTTTATCAACGAATTTTGAATTTTTTCTTTTTAGCAAACATCCCCTGTAACTTTTTCATATTCATTCCTTTCCCGTCTTCAAACTTTTTAGCATCAACATTGCTGAATTGTCTGAAAACTTTTTTCATTTTCTTAAAATTTTTTATAAGTTCTCTTACATCTTCCTGAGTAACCCCGGAACCTTTCGCAATCCTCGCAATTCTGCTTTTGTTCATTACATCTGGATTTGTTTTTTCTGTTTTAGTCATTGAATCAATCATAAACCCAAACTTATTCAGCTTCTGTTCTCCTACCTCTGCCATTTCTTTTGGTAATTGCTGACTCATCCCCATCATGTCAAGAACCTTCCCCATAGGCCCCATCTTTCTTGCGGCTTTCATCTGCTGGTAAAAAGTTTCTAAAGTAAATTCTCCTTTCAAAAGTTCTTCAGGGTCTATTTGTTCTTCTTCTTGAACTTCTTTTGCTTTCTCAAGCAATGATTGCAAATCACCATAACCCATTATGCTGCTTAAATATCTTGTTGCATCAAACTCCTGCAAATCATCCGGCTTTTCTCCAGTTCCGATAAAATAAACGCTTGAATTTGTTGAATGACAGGCTGCTAATGCTCCGCCTCCTTTTGCTGAACCGTCCATTTTTGTTATTATAACTCCGTTAACCCCAACACTTTTGTGAAATGCTTCCGCTTGTTTCTTTGCTACTTGTCCGACATCAGATCCAATCACTAACCATTTTTCCTTTGCTTTGAAAACATTTTCAATTGCCTTGATTTCTTTTGTTAGATCTTCATCCAAAGCACTTCTTCCTGCAGAATCACAAATAACCAAATCATAATCCTTGAATTCCTTTAAACCCTGCTCAATTATTTTTACCGCATTCTTTTCTTTTTCATTTCCATAAAAATCCGCTTTTACTTTTTTTGCAATAGTTTTTAGTTGTTCAAATGCAGCTGGCCTGAAAACATCCGCAGCAATAACTCCAACTTTTAATCCTCTTTTGAGGTACCACTTCGCAAGCTTTCCCGTTGTTGTTGTTTTTCCTGATCCGAATAATCCGACAAGTAAAATCTTTTTCGGTTTTTCCGGCGGTTTTGCATGCCCTCCAAGAATATCAGCAAGGTTATCATGAGTAGCTTTAATCACATGCTCTCTTCTGCTGATTCCTTTTGGTAAGTCCTGGAATGCTGCTTCTTCAATCTGTTTGCTTAATTTTAGAACTAGGCTTATTTCCACGTCAGAACTAATGAGTGCTCTTTGGAGTTCCTTTACTGCTTCTTTAATAGTTGCCTTATCAATTTCTGAGCTGTTTCTTAGTTTCTCTATTGCTTTTCTTAGGTTTTCTCCAAGACTCATAGTAATCACTAAAATATAATAGATTGTATAATAAAAAAAGAATTAAATAGAGGGGAAAAACCCTCCTTTTGTTATTAAGCCTTTGCTACTTCTTGGATTACTTTCTTTCCTTCAGTTCCTTCTTGTACTTCTTTCTTTTTGGTTCTGAAATTAGCGTATGGTCTGTATTTTGTTTTAGTCCATGCTTCAGGCTGTTTTTTTCTCATTTTGAACTCTTGTGCGAGTAGTTTCTGTCTGAACTCTTCGTTTGAATCCATTCCTAAAAGATCGTTTAAAGATGCCATGTGAATCATTCCTCCTTTTTTTCCTCTTCGGGACTTTCTTCGGTCTCAGCAGAATCTTCCTTTTGGATATCCTCAGTCTCTTCTTCAGCATCCTCATTAGTTTCTTCTGCATCTGCTTCTTCAGTTTCTGCTTGTGGTTCTTCGCTTTCTTCTTGGTTTTCCTGAGTTTCTGCCTCACCATCAGCAGCATCAGAATCTCCAATAACTTCCCCAAAGCTTACCTTTCCTCTTACCGCATTAATCTTTATTTTTACTTTATCTCCTTTTTGCACGTTAGGCACTATAATTACATAGTTGTTAACTCTAGCGATTCCGTCGCCTTTTTCTCCAATCCCTTCGATTTCGACATCATAAATGTCTCCTTCTTTTACAGGAATTGCACCAAATTTTCCTCGTTTTTCGTTCATTTAATTTCCCCCATTTACTTATTTTTCAAATAACGTGCGGATGCACAACAGAACCTATTCTATCAATATTATACTTCAAGAAGAAGGTTATTTTTGTTGAAATCCAATCCTATATTAATAGGTGCTTTTAAACTATTTAAAGGAAACCCTTTTTGCTAGAATCAGCGTATATTGCCTTATTTTAGCACTTCTAGGGTTCCTTGTTTGCCTGTGCCAAGTTGTATTTGGCCTCGGAATTCTGAACAGTAACCGTTAGAAATCTTGATTTTATCTCCCTCATTGACCTGATCTGTCTGCTCATTCCATAGACTAAGGCTTACTTCCCCGGTTTCATCCTTTCCTGCACAGTTACATACTGTTCCGGATCCTTTCTCATTAGCCCATTTCCTGATTTCGCCTTTTGAGGTTATTTCAAGTTCTATTTCGTCAACTGGTGTTCTTGCTTTTAGTTCTGAAACTTTCATAAAAAAATCACTTAGATTATTGAAATTCTAAATCTTTTTAAATCAACCGCCACAGTTTCGGCTGTGGGCAACGACGGTTACATGGCAAGACACAGTCTTGCTATGCCCCACAAACTCAAGTTTGTGAGGGTCTCGTTAAAACGAGATAAGCCAAATCACAAAATCCTGTCAATAATAAATTCAGACTTGAATTCCAAAAGGTCTTCATACCTTTGACCAGTTCCCACAAACACAATCGGCTTCTTCAGTTTGTATAATAGAGAAATCGCTGTCCCTCCTTTTGTATCAGTATCGATTTTTGTTAATACAAATCCATCAATTCCAATGGCTTTATCAAATTCCGATGCTTGTTGTAAAAGTGCCTGGCCAGTATAAGCTTCTCCAACGTATAATTTCACATCCGGTTTGATAACTCTTTCAATTTTTTTAAGTTCATCAATCAGGTTCTTGTTAGTATCTTGTCTTCCTGCCGAATCAATTAATACAACATCAATGTTTTTTGCTTCTGCTGCTTTAACAGCATCAAACGCAACAGCTGTTGGATCACTCCCATATTTGTGCTTTACAACTTTTACTCCGAGTTTTTTCCCGTGCTCTTCCAGTTGATCTATTGCTGCTGCTCTGAAAGTATCTCCGGCTGCCAGAATAACACTTTTTTTATTATTCATAAAGTATTTGGAAATTTTTGCTATAGAAGTTGTTTTGCCTGCTCCGTTTGGTCCTAAAAATAAAATCTTTAATGGTTTTTCTTTCAGTGAAAGCAAATTTATTTTTTCTGTTTCCATTATTTTTTCAAGCGAGCCTTTAACTTCTTTTTTAAGAAATTCTCCGACATCTTCTTTTGCAGAAATTTCCTTCCCAATAAGTCTTTCTTTTAATTCTTTCACAATAGCTTCTGCTGTATCCTGTTCAACATCAGATTCTAATAAACTTAATTCGAATTCTTCAAAAAATTCTCCTGCTTCCTTTTCGGTTATTTTGATTTTCCCGCCAATAAAACCAAACAGTTTTTTTCCCAAACCAACTTTTGCTTTTAATTCTCGTTTCTCATCTTTCCGGATTTCTTTTACTTTTTCTTCAGCAGCTTTATCTTCTCCGCCAATAGAAAATTTCTCTTCTTCTATTTCAGGTTCAGAAATTTCTTTTTCAATAACAGATTCTTCGGCTTTCGGTTCAGTTGGTTCTTCAGTTATTTCTTCTTCAGAAACAGTTTCTTCTTTAGTTTCAACAACTTCCTTAACTTCTTGTTCAATTATTGGTTTTTCTTTAACTGGTTTGGAAACTTGTTCTTTTTGTTCCTGAACAGGTTTAGGCTTTTCAATTTGTTCAGTTTCTTTTTTTGATTCCTGCTTTTGGAGTTTTTCCTTTAACTTATCCGTAAAATTAGAGACCTTTTTCTTTAGGAAATCAAACATAAGATTAATGTGCTTGCTTTGTTATTTTAGGGTTAATTCTGAGCAGCTCTTTGTTTCTGCGTGTGCTGTCTTCCGGCATTCAATACTTGTTCAAGTTGGTTTACTCTTGCCATTGCCTTTTGCTGGTCTTCAGCAATTTTGCTTATAGTTTTATTCATGTTTTTGATTTTATTATCAAGAACCTTAATCAGTTCTTTTGAATTCTTTTCTTTGAAAACATTTCCTGAAAGTGAACTTATTGCTTTTGATGTTTCATCTATTGTCATATTCATGTAAACGCCTGCTCCAAGATTAATAAGTATTTTATCGCCTTTTTTGTTTTTTTCGATTTCAGTTAAAACATCCTTAGCAGCCAACAGTTCTGTTTTGAATTCCTGAAACCTTGCTACCTGATCATTGATTTGTGCAAGTTTTTGTTTTTCTTGATTTGCCATTTGAATTAATTGATTTCCTGTTAATTGTACTTTTTTTTCAACCATTTTTCATCACTTTTTTTTCTCGCTTATTTCATTAATTGTAATGCGGTGTCTATTAAGCTTGTGTTTTGAGCCTATCATAGAGAATGCCTTTTCTTTTGCAAAACTTTCATTTATTGCAGTGATTTCCTTTGAAAACTTTTTTTCTTCCTGTTTTTCTTTAAAAATTCCGTTTACAACAAATATTTTTCCAGTCATTCTTCTCCCCTCAATCCTTCATCGATTTTTGATAATTCTATTCCTGATGTAAGCTCTCCAACAATAACTCCTTTTGAGTTAGCCAATACACTGTTTCCGACAAACAAGTCCCCGTAATTAGCGGTTGTTGCTTCTCCTTTAACCCCAAAAACCTTTTCAAGTTCTTTGAAGTCATTTTCGTTAATATTTGGGTGTGCGATAAACCCTTTATTTGTTACTGTTACACAAGCCCCTATAACATCGCTCTCAGCAATGTTCATAACCTTGAATTTAACCCCGAAAAAGTCTTCTAATTCACCCACAACTTTCTCAGAGAACAATGTGCTTGCTATTCCGCCATTGTTGTTCAAAGCCACCAGATTTCCAGTGGCTGTATAACCGCCAATTTGTAATACTTCAAATCCTTCTTTTTCAAGAGTTTCTATTTCGTGTTTTTCAACAATGCTTGAAACAACTAATTTATTATCAAACCCTGTTGCAAGAATTCCTAACAATGAGGTTCCTCCAAGGTTTGCTTTAATTGATTTTACTTCTAGTTCCGTTTCTATTTTTTTTAATTCTTTTGGTAAAACAGAATTTGGAACCAAAACAAATTCATCAGTTGCAATCCCGAAGATTCCCACATAAGGGCTGCTTCTCAAATTTACCCTTTCGAAATTCAAATTCAAAACCTACTTTCTTTTCATTTCAACAGCTTTTGCTGCTGTTTCTTTAGCCTTTTTTTCTTCGAGCTTTTCTTTCTTTTCTTGATCAGCTTCAACTTCTTTCTTTGTTTCTTTTTTTGAGTCCTTTGCTTTCTTCTCTGCGTCTTTTTTCTTCTTTGCCTTTTCTTTCTGCTCTAAATAAACTTTCAATTGTTTTCCTTCCTGCAAGAAAACAGTAACCTTATCATTCTCTTTAAGTAAAATAGTCTTAACCCTTCTCGGGATATTTTTTGAATTCTTGTGTAATTCCTCATTAACCTCATTGCTGATGTTTGTTTGTTTAGCTCTTGTGTGCTTTTTCACAAACCTGTTTATTACATTCAGAGCTTTTCTGATTCTTTTTTTAGGAGGAAACATGAATGCGTTTCTTAGTCCGATCGTATATTCTGCTTGTTCGCCTTTCATCGTCTTCCACTATCCTTTTTTCCGGTTCTTCTTTTCTTTAATGTTGTAATTGTTTTTTTACCGCTTTTTGTTCTTTTAATATTCTTAACTTTCCCCTGTTCTCTTTGCTTCTTTTTGAATAAAGTCCCTAAATCAGTTTGTCTCCAGTGTCTGTTTCCTCTTTTATTGTAAATTCTTTTTCCTGCTTTTTGCAGTATCCAGACCGGAGCGTTAGTTAAACCTGAACCGATTTCTTTTCTTGCCGAAACCAAAAATTCTTTTTCTTCTTCAGTTTTTCTTCCCATAAAAATCACTTTCTTGTAATGTTAATGTCCCTTCGCTTGTTCAATTGTCTTAAAATTTCTTTCACTTGCTCCTCGTTCAATTTTCCCTGCACCATTCCTTTTTGCACCAAACCCATAATAGCCTGAAATGCTCTGGTGTATAATTCTTTGTTAACAAGCCTTACATTGCTTAGCCTCTGTTTTGCTTCCTCTGTTAGGATGCTTTTCAAGATGCTTTGCATTTTGTCTTCCATTTCTAAGGCTTGGTTTTCTTCCTCCTGTTGCTTCAAATATTTTTGTTTTAATTCATCAAGCTTTTTTTCCTTCAGGTCTTCGCTCATGCTTTTCCCCTTTCCCTTCAGGACTTCCTTTGGTCGTAGGTTGTTCTTTTTGTTCTTTAGGAGCTTCTTTAGCTTCCGGTCTTTTTTCCTTTTGTGCTTCTGCGTTTGCTTTCTGCACTGCTGCTTTCTTTTCCTCTAATCTCCTTTTTGTGTTTGCTTCTATTCGGTCCATTCTTTCCTGCTTTTGCATTAATTTTTTCTTATTAATTTCATCAACTACTTTCTGAACCTCTTTTGATTTTGTGTAAAGTAGTTTTTCTCCCTGGCCTGTTACTACTCTGCCTTTCTTGGCTTTCTTAAGCAAACCATTCTTTTCAAGTTGCTGTAAACATACTCTGATAACTTTTCCTGATGCTTTCTTTTTTGCTTCAGGTTTAACTCCTCTGTTTTTTCTTCCGCCGTAATAAGTTCTCAGGCTTCCGGTTCCTGTTGAACCGTGCTTATAAATCTGATAAAGAATACTCGCATTTCTCACAAAAAACCAATCAGGGTTGTTTGGAGTTCTTTCATTATGCGCACCAGTTTTTACATAATTGAATATCTCTGGCTGTTGAACCTTGCCTTTCAGTTCTTTGGCGATCTCTTCTATCAGCATTCCTGCCGGCACATCAAATATACCCATTTTTTTTACACCTTTTTTTCTCCTTTCGGAGTTGATTGTTCAAGCCTGCAAAAGCAGACAAACTTCTAAAAGAAGTAACAATAATTCGCCTTGGAAACCTTTAAAAAGCTTGAGTTTTGTCAATTTTTGATTTTCCTTTCAAAACCACATTCTTTGCATTTTATTGTTTGCAAAGTTCCTGCTTTTATTATTTCAGAATTAGTTCTGTTCAGAAAAGCATTGCATTTTTTACAGTATTTTGTTTTCAGTTCGCTTGGAAATCTTGCTCTGGTTTTTTTCCCGATTTCGATTGCTATTCCGATATATCTTTTGCTTCGCTCAGGATGCTTTTTCAGTTCTTGTTCAGCTAACTCAAACAACCGATAAATTCTTTCAAGACCGATTTGTTGCATTTGTGTGTGTTTCATATGATTCATCTTTATTTTTAGAATGCGTGTAGGCAGAATACTTTAGAGTTTCATTATTTCTTATTTGTTTTGGTTTTCGTGCAATTCTTTAGAATCCTTGATCAGCTTCTTGAATAAAGAATATGTTTTTTCTGCATCCTTTTCATCCACTAAAAAATGCATATCAGGAGGACTTGTTATTACTTCTATGTTTATGCCTTTTTTTGCAAGTTTATTTGACATTTCAGCTAAAATACCATAAATTGCGAATGATTCAAAAGGCATCCTGAAACTCACAAGTGCATTATCTTCTATTGAATAAATTACCTCGTCTTTTAATTCTTCCAGAGTTTCATGAATCCTTTTTTTCTTTGTTATAACCATTATCTGATCTGCGCCCTGGATTAATACTCTCATTTCACCCATTTTCCAGTCTTCGCTTGAAAACAGTTTGTCTATTTTGTTAATTACTTCAGGTTTTTTTTTGAAATGCGCATAACACATGTTGTCCTGCAGCATTACTTCGGAATTTGCAAAAGTTTCAAGATAGGTAGGATCTGGTTCTGCGGGTTTCATTTCATCAGCATATCTTTTGATTGCAACTATTACTGATTCTTCATGAAGTTCTTTTTCTAATTTGATTTCAAGATCAGGAATAATTTTCCTTGCTAAAGCAGAATAGTTAATCACTCCGTCCACCAAAGAGTTTTTTATGTGGGGGTGTGATTCAATTTCCTTTCGTACAGAATCAGATAATGAGTGGCCTTTGTTCTTAAACATATAATAGTTTACTCTCAAAACATATAAAAATATTACCGATTTATTTATTTTTGTTAAATTTCAGTTATTTTAGCTTAAAAGTGTTAAATTTCTGGTTTTTGTGTTTTATTTTTGGCAGATTATAATTTTTGTTCCTTTTTTTTGGAAAAACCTCTTAAACTGCCAGAAATCCGGCAATACAGCCTTTTTCTGGTCGCCAGCTTTATTAATGAAAAAGGGAGCAATGTGAGTAGTGTTCTTTTATGATTGGTAAAAAATTAAAACAAAAAAGAAATTTTTCAGATGGGGAATTAAGAATTAATATTGAGGGAGAACCTTTTCCCGCCAGGGTCCGTAAGAGGAGGTAACCGAAAAACAGAATTACTCAGTTAGTTTAAAAGAAAATAAATACTTTTGGGGGTGTTTATGATGAAAAACCGGGGCTTCGGCCCCAACCATAAACCAAATCTAAAATCTAATTTTTTACGCCTTAACAAAAATAATTAGTATGCAGCCACGGGGATTCGAACCCCGGCCAAGAGCTTGGAAGGCTCTGATCCTAACCGCTAGACGATGGCTGCTTTGACATATTCTTTATGCGTTGGCACTTTTCTAGTTTCTTTAAAAATCTGGTATTTTATTGTGTGCTTAATATTGCTGGGTTTAATTAGTTTAAAAAAGGTATCCAATTGTTTCTGATCGTAAATATAAACACTTTTTCCGGACAAACTGGCCTTAAATCCAAGTGAAATCAATGCTTCTTTAATTTGATTAAGAAAATTTGGCGAACAGCTGATATATTCAACCACTCCGCTATTTTCCCTTTTTCTGTGGAAACTTCCGTCTGTATCAAAAAGTCCTCTAAGATAAGCACAGAGAAGTTTTTCGTTCTTTAAGATTACTTTTGGAATAAATGTTTTATTTTTTCTATTCCCAATTACAAATTTACATTTTTCTGAAAGAAATAAGACAAGTTCTTTGGAGTAAATCAAACACCGAATTGCTCCATTTTTTGTTACAAATGTTGGCTCTAAACCAAATAACTTTTCAAATTTTTTACCAATAACGTTTACAACATAATCATAATCTACTATAGCACTACACGTAATTGAGACACGGTTATTTTTACCATAAATGTTACCGTCGCCTGCCATTGCCCCTAGAAATTCTGCTAATCCTTCGTTCAATTCAGGTTGAGATATTTCTTTTTTCTGAAAATAATTTGATTTTACTATATTTAAAGTATACAATTTTTTCAAATCAAAGTCTGTTTCTATACCAAGAAAAATTAATTTGTGAAACCGAATTTTACTGGTTTCTCTTAAATAGTGAAAAATCATCCTTCTTTTTACTTTCAAAATCTTCGCAATTTCGTTCCAATTTAAACCTGACTTATTTTTTATTTCTCTTAAAATACTAGCTTGTTTTCCAGAGCCAATATCTACAAATAGAGTTTTTTCCACTAATATTTTTTCTAATTATTTGCTTTTAAACACCCTGAAGCCCCTTGTTGCCGGTGCGAACCGTTATTGATTAAAACAAAATGTTTCTTAATAGATTATGCAAAAAGGTATTTTTGTTGTGTGGGAGGGAATTGATGGTTCCGGAAAAGGAACAGTTATTTCCGAAATCAAGAAATTTATTATAAAGAAAGGAATTCCGGAAAATCAAATCATAGTTACTGCCGAACCCACTGGCGGCTTTTATGGAAAAAAAGTAAGGGAACTCCTTAACACACATGTAAATCCTGACGTTAATGCTCAGCAGTTTCTTGATCTTTATGTTGCTGATCGAGAAGAACATCTGAGGAAAGAAATAGTTCCTGCTCTGAAAGAAGGAAAAATAATTCTGTGTGACAGATTCAAGTACAGTACTTTTGTTTACCAATTGCTTCAAGGAATAGAGTTAGAAAAAATCAATGAACTCCATAGAGGGATGCTTATTCCTGATTTGGTTTTCATTTTAGATCTTCCAGTTGATGTTGCGTTACAACGAATCGAGTCTGATTCAAAAAGATCAAAAAAAGAAGTTTTTGAAAAAAAAGAATTTTTGGAAAAAGTACGTCAGGGTTTTCTTTCATTAAAAGAAATTTTTCCTGATGAAAACATTCATATAGTTGATTCGTCCAAAAACATTAGCGAAGTAACAAAAGAAATAGGATATATTTTATGGGCGAAGATAAAGGATTTATAGAAAAGCATAAGCTTGCATTTTTGGCAGTTTCAGGAATAATAATTATAGGCCTGATTTTGCTAATTTTACTTATTATTGTAAGTGTTTTTCTTTTCTTTAATTTTTCAAGTTCAGAAACATCTAATACAGGTCTTCCCAACAATTCTCCACTAATAGGTTCTCCAAATAATCCAACTTATAATTCAAACAATCCCGCTTTACCAAAATTCGAGGGCTGGGATTCAATTTCAAAAAGTGTTGTTGAACAGGCTTGTTTGATAAAAGCAAAGGAGTTTGTAGGAGATCTTGCATGGGGAGTCAGTTCCTGTGCGTGCTCTGCTAGTGAATCAGATTCAATAAAATCCTATGGTTGTTCAGTTTCTGCTTTAGACGGACAACACCCGTTTATTGCTGAATGCGTAAGAGCTGATTCCATTTGCAACATTACTTCCGATCAAGGAGATATAAGTTTGACTTTTTCTGAATTAGAACAATTATCCGGTTAATCTCATAGAGAGTGCGACCACCGGGAATCGAACCCGGGCCTGAGCCTTGGCAAGGCACAATCATAACCACTAGACCATGGTCGCAAGCTTTTCTTTTTCGTGAAAAAGAAAACCTTGACCAAAAGAAAAAGCCAAGTCTTTTTGCCAAAAAAGAAAAGTATTCTAAGAAGAATTCCCCTGCTAAACCTTTTTAAATTCTCATTTTTTGAGCAGGAGAATTGCCATTAAAAGAATGAATATTATTGTTCCACCCGCTACAATTGGAATTCCAGGATCTTCAAACCCAAAATCAGCGGCTAGTTGCTCATAAGACTTATTTTCTGGTTTTATTTCCTGAATGGTTATAGGTTCTTCTTTTTCAGGAATTGTTATTTCAAATATTTTTTCCTCTGGAATATTTATTTTCAATGTAACTTTTCCCGGTCTGATATTTCTAACAACATAAGCAAGATTTCTTTCTTCAAATTCCTGTAAAATAATTTCGTTTTCCTCAACCTGATTTCCTTCGAATAAAATTTCAACAAAAACAATCCCTTTTTTATTTCCAAGATTTTCTAAACTGATTTTCAATTCCAGATTATTCCCTGAAATAAAAGGACTCACATCCTTAACTCGTATATCCGAACCCACATCAGTATATTCTTTTGAAGGAATAACTTTTATTGAATCGCTTATGTTTCCGTCTGGAAGTAGTAAAATCAGACCATAAGTGTAGAAACCGCTTTCAAAATTTTCATTTGGTGCTCTTGCTTCCCAATTAATTGTTTTGGTTTCTTCCTTTTCAAAGAAAATCAGTTTTTTATTATTGTCAATGCTGAACTTATCATGTAACACAAGTTCAATCGGCATGATTGCTCTTTCTCCCGAAATATTTTTTATTTCTGCACTAATCTCAAAAATTTCTCCCGGAGGGACCTGAGTTGGTATGTTCAGTTTAATATCAGTCAGATTTTCAAAAAATTCAACCGAATTTATTTCAACTTCAGGAAGATTAAGCTTTGTTGTCACTATTATTGGTTCTCTGCTCCTTGTAATAGCAACCAAATCAATTGCCTTGTTTGCGTCTGTTGTTTTGGCAATAGTAAAATGAGCAGCATCTAAATAACCCGCTTCTCCATAAGTTGAATCAACACCAATCCACCCTGTTTTAGGAAGATAAACTTCTAACCACCCATGCAAACCAAACCTTTGACCGTCAAAGCTTATGCCTGTAACATACTTTGTTGGTATTCCTTTTATTCTTGTAAAAGCCGCTGTTAAATTAGCGAATTCATCACAAACACCAGCTCTTGAATTGTAAGTGTCTTTTGCTGAGTAAACTCCAGCATAATAATTTTCAAAATCATATTCAATATTATTGTTCACCCATTCTGTTATTTCTCTTATTGTTTCTATTTGCGAAACTGAATCAAATTCTAGTGAAGCTTTGCTTCTCAATTCCTGATCATTAACCTCTATGTAACCTGTCGCTTCCTTAAATTCAGCAAACTCTTCAATCATGTTTTCTAAGTTATAATCTTCCCCAAGCCCTAATACAGATTCTCTTTTTACTCTGGCTTTTCTAACAACTTTGAACGTGTTTGTTTCTGCATAATTGTAAAGATCATCGATTTTGTATTGCGCATATTTCAATCCTTCTCTTTCAATATACTTAGGATCTATTCTTTTTTCCCCAAGTTCCATGTACTCTTCTAAACTAATAAGTTCCTGTTTTGGTTCTTCTTGCATTGAAAGAAAAAGTAATTCTAATTCATCCCCTCTTGTTATGATTCCAGAAAAGCCCCCCGTTGCTTCGGAGGTTATTGTTACATCCATTGTTTTTACAGTTGATGGCCTGAACTCTAACGCAAAAGTACTTGAAGCAAATAGCACAAATAATACTAAAAAAAGTAATTTTTTCATTGCAAGAATTAGTGCTTTAATCTATAAATGCTTTTTTAAATCCAAAGACAAAAGCCTAATTCACATTGCCTCAAGTCTTTTGATCCTTTCAGGAATTGGAGGGTGAGTGGAGAACATTCCATCCATTAATCCTTTTCTGTTTTTCAAAGGGTTATCAATATACAAGTGAGCTGTTGCCTTATTTGCTGCCTCAAGAACTTCCTTATCTCCGGAGATTTTCTTTAATGCATTAGCAAGCCCATCAGGATTTCTTGTTAATTGAGCAGCACTAGCATCAGCCAAATATTCTCTTTGTCTTGAAATAGCAAATTTTATCATCATTGCAACAATAGGAGTTAAAATCGCTAAAACAATTCCCCCAACTAATAAAACAATCTGCATCTGTCCGCTTCCTCTATTATCATGCCTTCCCCACAAAACACTCCTCAAAAGAATATCACTAAGCAATGCACTCAAACCCACAAAGACAACTATCAACATCATAAGCCTAATATCATAATTTTTTATATGGCTCATCTCATGAGCTATTACTCCTTCAAGTTCCTCGCGATTTAGTTTTTGTAAAATTCCCGTAGTAACAACAATAACCCCATGTTCCGGATTCCTTCCTGTTGCAAACGCATTCAAAGCAGTATCATTAATCACATATGCTTTTGGTTTTGGGATTCCTGCCGCTAATGCAAGCCCTTCAATTAAGTGAAATAAATAAGGCTGATCCTGTTTCTTTAATTCCTTTGCACCGGAAATGCTAAGAACAACTTTATCCCCGTAAAAATAATTAAACCCCACAAAAATTACCAGAAAAATTATTCCAAGAATTATCCCTATCGGTCCTCCCCCAGAGAACCAAACTTCTCCAAGCACCCAGGATAAAAGTGTTATAAAAATAGAAAATCCAATAACAAGAAAAATTGTGTTTCTTTTGTTTTCAGATATTTGTTCATACAATTAAATTCCCCCAAAAAAGAAATTAAAGTGAAAGCAATTAATCAAATTTTACTTTCACTGGTTCTTTTGCAGCTTCTTCTATTTCAAAATAATCTCTTTTTCCAAAACTGAACAATGAAGCTATAATGTTGCTCGGCAAAGTTTCTCTTTTAGTGTTGTATTTCAGAACCTCGTCATTGTAAAACTGTCTAGTATACGCAATTTTTGATTCGATTCCTGCCAGTTCTTCCTGAAGCATTAGAAAATTTTTATTTGCTTTCAAATCAGGGTAAGCTTCTGAAACAGCAAACAAAGATTTTAATGTGCTTGACAAAAAGTTTTCTGCTTCTGCCTGTGCCTTCACTCCTTTTGCTTTTGTTATTGCTGCTCTTGCTTCTGTGACCTGTTGGAAAGTACTCTTTTCATGTTTAGCATAACCTTTTACTGTTTCAACAAGGTTAGGGACTAAATCAAACCTTCTTTTTAGCTGTACATCTATCTGACTCCAAGCATTATCAATTCTGTTTTTTAACTGAACAAAACCATTGTATGCAAAAACAAACCAGATAGCGCCAATTATGCCTGCGATTACGATTGCTCCTCCAATTAATTCTAAAACCATAAATGAAAACCTCCAACAAAATTGGTTCAAAAGTTTATAAATAGCTTAGCATACGAAAAAATTAAGAGTGGGCCAGGGAGGACCCAAACGCCGTCTGCTCACGGCGGTAGAGCGTCCACCTTCGGTAGGACTAAACTTATGTCCTGCTGCGACCGACGGGAGTGCAGGACGGCCGTTTGCGGTACTCACGGTCGCAAACGTGATGGGCCAGGGAGGACTCGAACCTCCGATCCTCTCCGTGTAAAGGAGATGTCATAGCCACTAGACCACAAGCCCGACCTTTTTCTTTCTTTGAAAAGAAAGAAAAAGCTCGACCAAAAAGAAAGAAACTTTTTGGCATTATACTTAAAACCCTTTGAAAACTATTAAAAAGCTTCCAATTCATTTGTTGAAAAATTTTTCTATATAATCAGATTTGCTTAGTACAAATATTATCCTTTTTGCCCTTACAAATACGAATGCGGAAGCAATTAGGGCTAGTAGTGCGCTGACATACCGTAAAAATGCCTCAAAACTATCGCCTTGGATTATTTGGATTGTAAACCCTTCAACAAATGCAGCTATGAATAATCCCACGGCTATTATGGTCATTGCTGAAAAGAATAATAATTCAAAAAGATTCTTTGTTAACAATTTCATTATATCTCCTATAAATTTTCAAATATAATAACTTAATTGTTTGGTTCTTTTGCTTTTGGGGGAACGTTTATATATAAATTAATTGTATTAATTTCAGGTGTAATTTATGAGAAGACTTATCTATCTGAAAATTGCAGGAAGAGATGTACATTTACCTAAACTTATAGGTTCTTTCATTATTTTTGCTGCGTTTTTGTTATTTGTTCAGGCTTCAGCTTCAATGTTTGATTCTTGGGATTCAGCTAAGGAAGTTGATAGGTGTTTACAATTAGCCGCTGCTAATGAAGCCAGAGTAGAGCCTGATGAAAGTATTTACCCTGAATGCAGGGAAATGGCCAAGGACTTTTTAGGAATCCCGGTTAGGTCTGATCAGGATGGTTTAAGTCTAAGACAATTTTGGGGTTCTTTGTTGGGTCCGATAGCTTCAGTATTAATTTGGTTAGCTTTGTTATTTGTTGGTTTAATTCTTTACAGAAGCGGAGAACTTGTTCTCCCTATTGATGAAACAATCAGGGAAATTCCTGATGTAAAAAGAAGTTTCAAAAAAAGAAAGAAATAAGTTCTGTTTTTAAAAAAAGAAAATTTTGACAACAACTACAATGCTGTTGCCCTTACTTTATCGTTGCTTTCTACCTTTCCTTTCTTTGCACCGATAATAAATTTGGTTTCTGCTTTTTCTGCAGCAGTCATAAGTCTTTTGGTTATTACTCCGTCAAAGATTATTGCATTTACTTTTTTCTTGGTTTTTCCAAGTTCTGTTACAAGGTCTTTAACTTTAACCTCTTTGACCGTTACATTTTTTTCATCAAGCATTTTTGCTTTCATTGAACCTTTTAGTTTATCAAGAATTGGTTTGAATGTTTCTGTTTCTTCTTTGGTTAAAACAGAAATAAACCTAGGTCTTCTTGTTTCCCGTGGTTCTCCTGAATCCATTGGTCTTCTTGCGGGTCTCCGGTCAGTTCTATCACTTCTTTCATTCCTGCCAAAGTTATTCCTAGGGCCTCTGCTCATAGGTCTCCGGTCACCAGTCATTGGTCTTGCTCTTTGAGGTCTGTCCCTGTAATTGTTTTCTCGTGAATAACTGGTTTGTTGAGGTCTTTTTTCTCCAAGTTCTTCACTTGTTTCTACTTTCCTTTTTAATGATTGGAGAATTTCTTTTCTTGTTAGTTCCTCAACTTCTTTCCCATCAGGAGCTTTTGCAATGTAAGCTACCTTTGCAATTTGTGCAAGTTTTCTTGCGTTTAAGATTCCGCCCCTATCTCCGTCAATGAACACAGTTATTTCTTTGGTTTTACTTAGTTCACTTATTGTCGGAGGGATATTAGAACCATTCATTCCTATTACATTTTTTATCTGATTTCTAAGCATGTTAATGACATCTGCTCTTCCTTCAACAACTATAATATCTTTACTTGTGTCAATATCCGGGCCTGCGGGTAATTTATCCGGACCGTAACTTGATATATCTGATGCCCTTACTTTTTCTCTTAATTCATCCCCAAGCATTTGAGTATCAGGTTTTGACTGATCCATCATTTTTTTCAAAAGTTCCTGAGCTCTGTTTTTGATCTCATCTCTTTTGTTTGTTCTGGTATCTTCCATGCTGACTATTTCAAATGATGCCTCGCTTGGACCTACTTTATCAACACTTTCAATTCCTGCTGCCAATAAACTTGTTTCTGCCATATCCATTGAGGATGGAACCAGTACTTCTCCTTTAGTTCTTCCCATTGCAGTTTTGTGGTCAATTTCTATTCTTCCAAGCTTTCCGTTTTTCTGAAGCTCTTTAAGATCCATTTCGTCTCCGAGTAAACCTTCACTTTGTCCGAAAATTGCACCAATTATATCTGGTTTGTCAACTATTCCGTCAATTTCAAATTTTAATTTGATAACGTATTTAACTGTGTTTACGTATGTTTTTGCCATTTAATCATCTCCTTTGTTTCACTTAGAATTAGAGTTTGAATGTGTTTTGGAGTTGTTCTTGAGTTATTTCTTTTAGGAGAATTTTTTTCTTTCTGTTTTTTTCTCCGCTTTTGATTTCTATTTTGGTTTGAAACAATTTCTCAAGCTCTTGGATCAGCTCTTTATTAGCTGCTCCTTTCAATGCTTTTTCTTTTACCTTGACTCGCAAGGCTTTTGTCCATTGGTTCAGACTAATTCTGAACTCCTTCGAATTTGGAATAACTTCCAAACTCAATTCAATATTTTTCAATTGTTTCAAGTTGATTAATCACTAATAACTCAATAATTTTTTCAACTGTAAAAACACAAAAACCTAATTCTTGGTTAAGTGTAATTAGTTCCCTTAGGAACTCTAAATATAAATCGCCACGGAAATCTATATTAATGTTGCTTTTTTGAGCCTAAAATGGCTTAAAACCGGTTATTTTGGGTTTTACTACACTCTTACAGCTTTTCCTCTAATTTTTTTATACTTTATTCCATCAATTATAAATTCTTTTCCGTTTGGCATATTTCGTATTGCTGCCTGTATCTTAGCCTTATGCTTGGCAGTAATACTTTGTCTTCTTTTTGGCCCTGGATTGTGTGATCGTGGAATTTTATCCCCTTTTTTTGACATTATGAAAATTCAGTTTCTTATTTCACATTAAATTAAATACTCGCAAATATATATTCTTTCTTGATGGCTCGTTACAACAAAGGCGCGAATGCTGAAAGGGAACTAATCAGAATGTTTTGGAAAGAAGGTTTTGCTGTTGCAAGAACCGCTGGTTCCGGAAAGAATGCTCTCCCAATGCCTGATTTAATTGCTTTGAATAAAAACCGTAAGATCGTGATTGAAGCTAAAGCCTGGCGTTCTAATTATTTGAACATTAATTTTGAACAAATGGAAGAACTCCTAAAATGGAAAGAAATTGCTAATGCTGAGGTTTTTGTTGCCTGGAAATACCCGAATAAGGGCTGGTTTTTCATTGATCCTAAGCATTTCAAAAAGAACAAGCATTATTCTCTTTCATTTCCCAAAGCTCAGAAAGTTGGTGTTGTTTTTGAGGTTTTTATCGGAACGCAAAGTCAGTTAAGTCAGTCTTAAAAATCCTCCTGAACTTAATTTCTATTGTATGTTGGAACTCGAATTAATTATTGCTCAGCTTGAAAGACAGTATGAAAAAGAAAAGAGCATAAGAAAGAAAATCAATCTTGAAACTGCTATTAGTGCTTTGAAAGAATACGAGCGATTAAATCAGGAATAATTTTTTTTGCTAATTTTAGATCACAGTTGCAACAAAAAGCATTGTCACCGCTATTAATGCCATTATAGTCATTACAAT
>CEPX01415177.1_pt1 | contig 37950 bp, 66 predicted proteins | sample 361361 | NCBI WGS metagenome assembly CEPX01 (sample SAMEA2619974, study PRJEB7988) | marine metagenome | biome: marine biome (ENVO:00000447); feature: mesopelagic zone (ENVO:00000213) & marine oxygen minimum zone (ENVO:01000065); material: "saline water (ENVO:00002010), including plankton...
AGGGCTGCTGCTAGGGCTGCTGCTAGGGCTGCTGCTGGGGCTGCTAAAGAAGAATGGCAAGAACAACAATTAATGGATCTATTCCTAAAGTGGGAGAAAGCAGATGACTAAAACGCAACGAATGAAAGAAGCGGGATTAAAAGAAGTACGAAGTATGTGGTATCCCCCTGAGATGCACGATGATGTTAAAGCGCTTGTAAAGCGATACTACGGTTATTACAAGTTAAAGCGAGATGTTATCAATAAGTTAAATAAGTTCGTGGAGAAGGTATTGTGAACCGAAACATACATGCGAGTGATATCTTTCTAAACAAACTAATGCACTCTGAATCAGAGCGAAAGTTTTTATTAATTAAAGAGATTAAAAACCTTAAGCGATCTAACAGAGTGTTATTAGAAGAGAATAAAAGACTCATGCAGAAGATAGTATCAATGGAGGCGGGTAATAGGGGCGAGGTGAATTAGATGGATGATGAATTGATCGACGCGTTAAAAAGTAGGCTTGCTTTCATAGATAATGAAATCACATGCATTGTGGAAATGGTGGTTGAAAAAGAGAAGCGCATACAAGAGCTAGAGGCGGCTATACGAGAGCATAAATATCAGTGTGACGGGCACACTCACCCGGCAGAATACGACTACGCATTATATGCGGTACTAGATAACAAAGAGGGTGATGTATGAGTAATACAGATATGAGTGAAGAGTGCGAGTACGAACACTGCCAAAACAAGGCCGCATATATTGATTACACGGATAGCCTTGTGTGTGCTGAATGCATGAATCGCGAAGTGCTTGAATACAAGCTGGCAACGTTTGATGAGTATGAGTCGCTGCCTAACCCCTCTATAGGAGAATAGATATGGAACAGATTCAATATGTAGTTTGGTTTTTGGTTGCTTGTGTTTTAGGGTGCGTCGGTTTCACGCTTTATAGTTTTTTGTCGTGGTGGTTTAACTAACACATAACAGTAGAGAGGATATAGAGATGACAGAATCCAGCTTTACACAAAGACCGCCTATATTTTTAGTGTGGAACCCTCATACATCACAAGTGGTTTATCGCCATGAGACTGTTGAGGATGCAGAAAAAGAAGCGGATCGATTAGCAAGAGAAAATCCCGGCATTAAGTTTCATGTATTGATGAGTTTGGGAAGATGTCTTGTTGGAAGCAAAAAGAAGTAGTATATTTAACTTACGCCGGAAGTCTTGCAGGACTTTACGGATCAGATTTTTGGACAAACTTTAAGAACAGTTTTAATCGTTACCAACCGGCATACACATTATGCCAAATCAAAACGAAAGTTCCAACATCTGATTCAAGTCCTATCTCCGGCCCTTCTAAGTGGCAAAGCTGATTCACGCTTAGATTGTATAGGGGTTATTGATAAGTGCATCACAAGCCCCCTGTGTGGCGATAGATGGTTAGAGAGGCTTCATTGGTTAACAACCTTGGCTGACACTCAATTAACTGTCTGTAGCAAGCTCAGGATGCCGAGAAATCGAAAAAGTTGCTAATCGGGGAGAAAGACTCCGGCCCAGTCAAGCTCTACAGGCCTCTATGAGGTTTAGATTGGTGTATGTCTAGTAGGTTGTTTAGTTCTCTAACTAGCACCCTATTAGGCTTACTGTACCCGTAAGATACGACATATAAGGTTTAGATATGGAAAACACACATCATAAGGTCACTACTGAGTGGTTAAACGCTAATCGTACTGCTAAGGGTGCATTTACTCGAAAGCAGGTGTTAGCACTTGGCATTAAGTGGCCACCTACTACTGGTTGGATGCAGTCGATAACCGGTGAGTTGATAACAAGTGAACAAGCTAGAGCATTTGAGTCTGGCAAGAGCGAATATGCTGAATTCAAGCCTATGAAGTACAAGAAGATATTAAGCAGTATTGAGAAGTTAGACGAGAAGCAGCTGAAAGGTGTTAGACAGAAGATTGACCAGTTGTTATCCAAAGAAACGTAAATAAACAGAGAGTAAGTAAATATGAAATACAAAGTAACTGATCACGCACTTGTTAGATACCTAGAGCGCGTGCAAGGCATCGACATTAAGTCTTTGAAAAGGCAGATATCTAGCCACATAGAAAAAAGGATGCCTGACCCACCAAAAGGTAAGTTCGAATTAAATGCATCCTATGGCATTAAATGGGTTGTAGATGATCGGGTCGTTATAACTGCAATTGATAAGTAATAAATAGAGAGCAAATAACTATGAGTGATATAAAAATATTTCCAAGCAGTAAAAAAGTAGATGCTAACGCGCTTTTACAGGCGGCTACTGGCGCAAACCTAAAGGATGTTGTGATTATAGGATGGGATCCAGATGATAATTTATTCGTTAGCGGGACTATGGCGCCGAATAGCATAGAGATGATCGGGAGCATAGAAATAGCTAAGGATGCACTCCTTCATGAATATTCAGAGAGATAAACAGAGAGGAAAGAGAGATGGATGAAGAACTAAAGCAAAAGGCAGAAACGTTTATGTATTTTTTAACTAAAACAGCAGCCAGGAACTCTTTTGTGGAGTTTGTTGAAGAGGATTGCTGTTTGACGATGGATGACTGGCGTCTAGTTAAGGACTACATAACCGAAAAAACGGGCATAGAGTTCAAGTATTTATAAACACAAAGGATATAAGAGTATGAATAAGCTTAAATACAATTTTGGAAATATCGTAGTAGTGGAAGACAGCCTTGTAGGCGTCATAGTTAAGTGTTGGGAAGATAAGACATACGATGTCTATGTTCGATCATGGAGCGGAGTGAGTAGCTACCCAGAGGTCGCTATAGAGCCATTTATATACGATAAGGTATTGGAAGATGAAAACTAACTGGAGAGTAAGACTAAACGGTAAGGGTGCAAGCTTAGTATGGGATTACCCTATAAGCGAAAGCGCCTTGATCGTTGAGTTATTGAAGAATTGGAAACAAGTAGAAATCATTAATTGACAGATGTAATACATGTAGTACAATGTAACACATGCAGAGATGGCGGGGTTTAGAGAGTGGCTACAGTTTTAAAGACATTCAGATTTGATGAAGAAGTGCTACAGAAGTTTAAAGATATTTCTGTTCGTCGCGGTGATCTTTCATGGCATGTAAATGAGGCTATGCGCCAGTACAAGCTAATCAATAAGAAAAAGGAATGTAAACCTGCGGTAATCGAGCCTAAATGTGAAGGCGCTCAAGAGGTTATAGATCATCTGAACCGAATGGCTGGCACCAAGTTTAAGAATACTGCGAACAACCGCAAACTGATTGAACCACGGATAAAAGAGTTTTCGATACAAGATTGCAAGACGGTTATTGATAAGAAGTGTGGCGAATGGCTAGGAACTGATATGGCTAAATACTTACGCCCAGCAACGCTATTTCAAGCCTCGAAGTTTGAAGGCTATCTAAATCAACTAGCGGTGGTTAACAAAGAGACTCTACGTGAACAAGAGATTAACGACTGGATAGGTGGAAAAGATTACCAACAAGGCGAGACTATAGACCATGAACCCTTCTGATAAAGCTCAGTTTAAGGAGTTATGCGACGGACTATGTGAGGCATACAGTAAAGACCCAATGTCTCAAATGGGGCTTAGAGTGTACTTTGAGGCGCTCAAGTCGTATGACCTAGATCAAGTTATTACTGCGGCAAGCAAACATTTGGCCGACACTAAGCATGGCACGTTCTTCCCCAAGGTAGCTGACTTAATACGGTGTATCGAAGGGGGTGAGGTTACGACGGATGAAGTTATATCTGCGGCAAGACTTAAGAATACACCGTTCGGGATTATGTGTAGAAAGCATATAGGCCATTGGGATTTAGAGCATCAAACCGATATGTTCTACCTTAAACAGCGGGCTCAGGAATGTATTGATTTACTTCCTGAGTGGAAGGTTAAGGCGATAGCGGGCGAGTACTCAGATCACGATATAAGCATCATGCTGAAATACGGCGTTAATCCAACATCCCCATTTAGAAATGGATTGCCGCGGCCGCAGAATATGGAAGCCCTTAAAGACAGATGCAAGCAAATAGAGCAATCGCCGCGACATCAGTTCTTGATTGAGAAGCCTTATGAAGAGACTGAAGGCGATAAATTATTGGAGGCCGACAAATCAGTGTCGACCTTCTTGGCTAAATTAGATTAAAGGTGATAGGGACTGAGATATGAGTGACATTTTAAATTGTTTGTTTTGCGAAAGCCCACACGTAGAGGTTGTGCATGATGTTGACGAGCTGAGTGACTATCATTTTGTTAGGTGTCAGGCATGTGGGGCGCATGGCCCAGAGGGTGGAACAAAATTAGCTGCTGTAGTGAGATGGAACAATCCAAAGAGGGGGCGCCCTGAATGAATCAAACAAAAATGGGTTCTTTAATAGAAAGTATTATCAAACACGGTGATTTAAAAAATGGCTATTGGTAAGTTTTATTGCGCTGACTGCGGCAACAAAGATGGGACGCATAAGATGCACTGCGTCAAGTTACCCCGCACCCTTAGAGTGCCAATCTTATGCTACGCCTCGAAAGAGTCAGGGTGCGACAAAGCCGCTAAGTATCGAGTTGAAACCAGGCGAGGCGTAGACATTCAAAAAGGCTACTACTGTAGTAGCTGTGTGCAGCCATATATGTACGGCGACGAAGGCAAGAAGCACTTCATTGTCGTACCAATTAACAAGTAAAAATGCACAACAAGAATAGCTTGGGAACGATAGCCCCTGTTGGCGCTGTGCGCAGTTCAAATGCTAGCCGTGGTCGCGCACGTTAAAACGCCAACACACAGAAATTCACGGTGAAATAGTTATGAGCAGAACAACGAACCCAAAATGCCCAAATTGTAATTATGAGTTCGATGAGGAAGAGGTATGGGAAAGCGAGTACAAAAAATCAGGGAAAGTTCACACTGGCGACGGCGATGTAAGTGAATTGATTTGCCCTAACCTTGATTGCGGTTACGCGTTCAAAACTGCGTGTGTACACGAGATAAAGTTCGAACACTACGAAGACTAGCTTTAAACAATACACGAGGAAAAAAGATTGGAAGTTGAACCGATAAGAGACATGCGCGACGTGAAACGAATGTATAACGCTTTATATAAGCTTGCGAGTGCCCGCGAAGCTGAATGCTTCCTAATCGGGTGTAACCTTGCTTTGCGCGCTGGCGACCTCTTAAAACTGCGATTTGATCAGCTCAAAGACACACACGTCAGCATCATCGAGCAAAAAACAAAGAAGCGAAAGCAGTTTCCAATAACGCCGAAGGTTCACGAAGCTGTTGAGAGGTTACGCGTGTATTACGCCGAAGGTGGTTTTTATAAGAGCAAACATAACTGGAAGGCTGAATATTTATTTCAGTCAACAAGCGCACGCGCTTACCACCTATGCCAGCCTATTTGCATTCAATGGCTCGGCGAAAAATACAAAGAGGCCGCAAACGATATCGGCATTAAAGTGAACATCAATACTCACTCAATGCGTAAGACGTACGGCTATCACGCATACGAAAACGGTGCAGATATCCATTACTTGCAAGCGCTTTTCAATCACTATTCAAGCCGAATTACCTTGAAGTATATCGGCGTAACTAAAACCGAAATAGAGAAAATGTATTTCGATCACGCATTGGAGATAGCATGAAAGATTTATTTGGTGAAATTCCAGTGCAAACAATCGAAGAATCCAAAGCAAAAACAACGGTGCCGCGAGGTTATGCATCTCCGCCAGGATCTGGGCCTTCCGGTAAGACTTGCAGGCAATGCGAGCACTACATTATTAGATATACGGCAGCCGGATACACAAAGCCGAAGTGTGGGCTTAATCGAGCAAAATGGACGAACGGACGAGCAAGCGACATAAAAGTATCGAGTCCAGCTTGCAGCAAGTTTGAGACTGAAATTAAGAATTAAATAAATCACCACCCTTTGCACCAATTGAGCCTTAATATGCTAACATAACCCTAACACCGTCACTTTGCCTTGGTGTTGTTCACGGAAACCCCTTCACGTAGTGTGTGTTGGGGTTTTTTTATGCATGGGATATAATTAAAAAGGAGGTAATCGACATGAAAAAGATTCTTGTTTCAATTTGCCTATTGTCTTTGATGTGTCCCGTTGCGGTTCTTGCGTGGCATCATATCGGCGCTAATCTTCCGGTGGAAGAGGTACAAATTGATCGATAAAGACAAGCCGCTTTCGTGGTTATGGGTGGCATTCACGGGATTTTTAACAATATCCGGGTGGGTGTCTGGTTTTGCTCTATCTAACGGTTTGTCACAACAAGAGCACCGTCTACTGGAGCAGAGAATCAAGGTTGTTGAGGATGAAAGAGCGGTTACTCGGCGTAAGTTCGAGCGATTATCTGACAAGCTAGACTTAATTCATCAAAAACAGTCGGAAATATACCTGGACGAATAAATGAGCGTTATCAGTAAAGAAGAATTTGATCGGATAGATAAAAGCACCTTAAGGCGGGAAAAAAAAGACACTCCCGCAGCCATTATTTACCAGTATGAGAACGCTGACGGTGCTGTAGTTCTTCTAGAGGTAGACCCTAAAGATGGTTCGCCCTCTATATTCCAGAGGTGTTAGATGGTAGCTGACGTTACAGGTATAGATCAGACTACAGCTGCTGATGATCAGGATTGGACAGCTGCGCTTGTAGGTGATGCGGATGCTGCTATATTTTTTGATACAGGGGGTTCAACGATCCCTGGTATTGATGGGTCTCAGAAGCCTCAGCAGTTTGGTAACGAGAGTAATGCCCTTGTAGTTGGCAACCATTACTCTATCTGGTCTACAAACTTCGCAGCCAGCGCTAGCTATGACATGAGCCAGCTTGGTCAAGCAATGACCATTCACATATTAAATCAATCCCCAACCTTTACAGCTTTAGATGACAGCTCTTCGGATGCGTTTAAGATCTACCTTTTTTCTGGGGGTGGAACAACCAACTATGCGGTATACGATATACAGGGCGACCCCCAATTAATTAATGGGTTGTGGTACCCCATAACTGTTCATGCGAATGAAGAGGATTCTACTGGGGGCACCTTTGATAACACTGATGTTACAGGAATAGGGTTTGCAGCTAAGGCGGCACAAACGTTTGTATTTGGTTTTCAGGTTGGTATTGATCAGGGTATTTACACGGATGATGTTAGGTTTGGTGATACTGGCGTAGCAGCGCAGGTGGGTCTAGAGGATTATTTTAACCTATGCGAAAGGTATTCAGGTACAGATTATCATTCACTCTTAGCTTTAAGGGCGGGGACAACTTTTGAGTTTGGCTTTGGTATAACCATTGAAGCTGAGGATTATGCAGACTCAAGCGCGGCAGTGGGTCTCACCTTTAAGGATGCGGCCCCTGGATTTGTGGCGCCCCCAGCCAACTTTTACTATTTAACAGCTGATTCGCCCACTGGCGGTTCCCAGTTATATGCGAATGCTACCTTCGCCTCCCCTGTTGATTTTGATTTAACGATCGACGCTTCTTCTGGCGACATTGAGATAAACAATCTTCTTGCTGCGGGTGTTGATGATGTAATTTTGACGGGTGCAAACCTTAAAATTACTGGTGGAAACATTGCCAGCCCCACAACTTGCGACATCTCAGACGGGGATCTAAGCGTAATAATCACAGACTCCACCAACCCCATTCAGTGGACGTCAGATTTAACAGCGGGTTCGCTAGTAACGACCAACTCCGATATTGATATCACCTTTGCTGAAACTGATCTTTCGGATATTAATTTAGTTTTTACTGCGAACAATGAGGTCACTCTTAATCCCGCTACAAGCGTCGGCTCTTACGACCTTACGGGAGCCGTGAATACGGGGTTTACGACTAACTTCGATATACCTAGTGGAAACACTGAAGATACAGAGGTGGAGGTTCTAGGTGCGTTTACAGCAACAAGAACAAACCCTACTACTGGTGGCGGCGAGATCACTATTACTCAACCCCAGGACACTTTAACTGTTACGTCAAACGTAACTGCGCTCATTCAGATATTCACATTTGGCACACAGACGTTGCTAGCTAGTACCACGGGTACAAGTTTGGCTTATGTATACTCAGGATCTCCTAGTCTCACAATTCGCGTGCAAGCAGCTGAATATTACCCGCAAAAGCAGGATGTATCTCCGGTGGGTAGTTTGACTTCTGCGTTTACCTTAATCAAAGACAACGTATATGAGTCTGGAAGTCCATTAACATATGGTGTTGATATTGATTATGATCGAGCAACCAAACTGTTAAGTCTAAATACGGCCGCAACAGTTGTTGAGCAGTATTCAGCGCTTATTGATGCGTTTATCAGTGAAACGTCTCTATATAACACAGACTTCGATTTCCAGATGAATGGAAAGCAGTCTCTATTCTTGATTGAGGATGCGGAATACGACTCTGATACAGATGCCGAAAGATCTACTCGCGGCGGTATTCGATATGTCGATTCTGGAGGTGTAGCCACAGCTGAATGGTTTGGCGCTCTATCTACATCATCTATTGATGTAAGTGCTTTTCAGGCTAGATACCAACTTCAAATTGGGACAGGCACAACCAACACTCAAGCTTTAGGTGATGTAGATGAGGTTATTAAAGTTTATGGTGATGCCACGCATGGGAACTTTGATTACCGCTCTGTTAGTCCTCGATTCAAAATGCAGCCTAATGGATATTATCAGGGAGATGCAGACATACACTCGGTTTACGGGATAACAACTACAGAGCCCATTCTGTATGTATTCGCGTTATCTCCGGTAGAGATTTCTAATTTTACACTGGGTGACCCAGGTATAACGGGTGTTGCTTTTACAAACTACGGAGCATCACCAATCACCAGGGAAACACTGGATTGGGGTGCTTCTATCTTGGATTCAAACACGAATTCAGGTGAGGATATACAGCGCTGGTGGAACTGGAATATATCCCAGGGCGGAACGTTCCAAAGTGAAGATACATTTAATCTCCCTAACTTCATATTTGGCGCTCCATATCAAACGCTACGAGGTGAGGTAATAGGATCGGCAGGTACTACTCTAAGAGGCTTATGGGTAGAGCGAACAGGTGATGTACCGCACCCTGATTTCTATCAGCAAGAATCAGACGATGGCACGTTCTATGTCTTACCGGTAAGTGCGAATGGGCAAACAAGCGGTATTATTGCCAATAGTAGATTAGAGGTTAAGAATGCAACGGCTGAGGGTTCGCCTGCATGGACTGGAACGACCGCTCAAAGTGTTGGGAGTAGAGTGTTAAGAACAACTGGCACTGGATCAGAAAACACAGGCGGATTATTTTTTAGATGCTCAACTGCAGGAACCACAGGAGGTTCAGAGCCAACCTGGAATACTACTGTTAAAGGCACAACAAATGATGGGTCTGTGGTTTGGACTACCGAATACATTACTCCAGAGATAGGTGTTCAGGTTGGTGACTGGTCCTTGAGCTACACCGATGGCGAAGAGTTTGAAAGTGGTGACTCTGTAGAAGCTAGGGTGTCTTTTTATACCGCGACTCCAAGTCTTGATTATAAGTTGCCATTATCCACGGTAGCTGTTGCTTCATCCACAGGTTTTACACTGCTTATTGATCAAGAAGATTGGGAACCGGTAAATAATATTGGGGTAGATGGCGCCACTGTTGGTGAATTTACGCTAGACGACGGAAGTATTCAGGTTGATATTGATGATCCTGATGGCGTTACACAGAAAACGAGATTTATTGGCTGGTATGCGTATGAACTTTGGAATAACGCTACAGCTCTGCATGAGTTCTTAGGCGCTATCTTGGTTGAAGATGAGGCTAACTATCGAATAGTGACGGCGGTTGCTGATCTCACGCTCGAGAATGTCGGCACTCAAGATGTCCACTTTGATGACGCGGATACAAGGCTTTACCGAGATGATGGGGATACAATCCTTGCGAATACAGGTAATTCAATATATGTGCAGTCCGGTAAAGTTTATGTCGCTTCTGGTGGCGGAGGTGGCGGAGATGCTACCGAAGCTAAACAGGATCAAATCATTGCTGAGCTAGGTGAAATTCAAGGTGCAGGCTTCGACACAAATACTGATTCTTTGGTGGAAATTCGCACGGATATAGAAAATCTAAATGACTTAACTGCAGCAGAGATAGCGGATGGCGTTCTCGATAGAAGCTTGGCTGGCGGTAGTGATGGTGGAAGAACAGTCCAGGATGCTCTGAGGGCCAATAGGAACCGTGTAGTCATAGATCCAGTAGGAAACACAATAACCGTATACGAAGAAGATGACACAACTGTAGCTTGGTCTGGCTCAATAACACAAGGAGCACGAGACCCACTTAACTCGGTTGATCCAACGTGATATTTGGTTACTTAGGGAGGCTTCTATTTGGGTCTGGAGGATCCGCTCCTGTAGTTCCGCCGGAGTTTGGCGATGGTTACGAAAGCCCCCTTAATAATGATCCGGTAGGATTAAAGTCTGCATTAAGAGATATAGATCCTGGAGTTATAAGTAGTCTTGAATTAAGCGGTGGATATTTAAGCTTATTGGATGCCAGTGATACTGGTTTGTTATCTAAATTAGATTATGGCCCGTTAGTTGCTATGTCAGAAATAGAGCGTAATATAGGATTAATATCACTGATAAATAGCGATGGTAGTTATGTGGCGTCCAATATTGACGATGAAGAATCTGGCATCCCAAGCCTCATAGAGAATAGTTTAGGTTTAGATAGTATAATTAGTCCTGATCCTGTAGGGCTTGATTCAACTTTAAGAAATACGGAAACAGGCATATGTTGAAATATGGTGAAGTAGGTAAGGGCATTTATGTAAATGCTTCTTTTGATCTAAATGCAGCGCCTTTTACAGAGCTGACGCTTAAATTCACTCTTGGCGATCAGACTTTTACCAGGAATACGGGCGATGGTGTAACCGCCCCAGCTGTGGATAGCCCTGCGTTACCTGCTAACCCGTCTGCAGGTTTTCCTGGCGGTGTTCTTCCTGCTAACACATACGCCCTATATGTAACGGCTGCGGCTGATTGGGATGCAACTGCATTTGATCAGGCTGGCAATTGGGAAGTGTGTTTAACATATGAAGATGCGGCACCTACATTGCTTCATGGGGATGACTCCACATTACAAATAGGGGAGGGCTGCTAATGCCATTAAAGAAAGGTAAATCAAAAAAAGTAATCTCATCCAATATAAAGAAAGAGATGAAAGCCGGAAAGCCTCAGAAGCAAGCGGTTGCTATCGCGCTTAATAAGGCAGGCAAAAGCAAGAAGAAGAAAAAGAAGTATTAAGAACAATTCTCAATAAGGGCTTAGGCTCTTTTTTTTGTTACAATATAACATTGTTGAGGCGAAGTTGAGGCGGTAATGGCAAAGACTAGAACATCAATAACTAGCGAGAGACGGAAGGAGATGCCTTCTAGAGGCAAATCTAAGAAGACTCTTATTATGGATGCTCTAAGAAAAGAAGCGCTTTCAGGAGTGTCTGAGGGTGCCACCAATGAAGAGGTTGAGACCGCATGGTTTAGTCATTTGGTAAAGATAGCCTTCAACTCAGAGGATAAAGATAGCGGCTTATGCTTAAGGCTTCTCACCGAAAGAGGGTGGTCAGCATTAAAGCCATCATCCGAATGTGTAAGGTTTGAGTTCGATCCCAGTGCAGAGCCTCATGTTCAAGCAGGCCAAGTAATGGATGCGGTAGCGCAAGAGATAATCCCTCCCGATCTAGGTATCGCTTTTGTTGGTGGTATTAAATCGATGATAGAGATTGAAGCCAATACAGAACTTAAGGAGCGTATTGAAAAGCTAGAGGCTATGCTGAATGGCTAGTGCTTTATCTCGAAAGCTTGATGAGTTGGAGCCTAAGATACTTGCTCAATCAGGTAAGCTAGAAAAAGCTGTATATGGGATAGTGGATAAAGTTGTCAATGGTAAGCCTCATTGCGTCAGGAAGTGGCAGGGAACTATTGGCAATATGAAACCAAGCCGAAAGAAACCTAATATCTATATCACTGAAAAGCTCGAACCCATCATACTTAAGCATAAGAAATACAAAGCTATGTATGGAGGTAGGGCAGGTACCAAATCTATCGCAGGCATGGATATCGCTATTGGAGAGGTAAATAGCAACGGTACAAACATCTTCTGTCTTCGGGAGCGCATGAAATCCCTTAGCCAATCTATCTTCAAAGGAATCAACGGAAGAATAAATACCCTCAACTTTGGTGGCTTTAGGCCTATTGAATCTAAGTGGCAGATCACCCATTCGAGTGGAGGTGGTTTTGCTTTCGGTGGTTTAGCTAATGTTCAGGACATGAAGTCCTTGTTCGAGTATAAGATCTTTCTATTGGAAGAAGCGGCTGAAACAAGTCAAGAGGCTTTGGATATTTTAGGTCCTACGTTGCGCGGTGTTGATGGTGCAGAGATATGGCTGTTGTGGAATCCTCTGTCCGCTAATGATCCTATGTCAAAGGAGTTTATTCTCCCCTATCAAGAGCACTTAGATCGTCATGGATACTATGAGGACGACTACCATCTGATTATTAATATTGGCTTTGAAGATAACCCATGGTTTTATCAAGACACGTCGCTAGTTGAGGAATATGAGAAAGACAAAGAGAAATCGGAAGATGGAAGAATGTCTAAGTCTCGCTTCAACCATATTTGGCATGGGGCATTCAACGATGACATCGAAGAGTCGCTAATTAACGCTGACTGGTTTGATGCGTGTGTTGATGCGCATATCAAATTAGGGTTTGAGCCAAAAGGTGCCAAGGTAGCTACACACGATCCTGCTGATGTGGGTAATGATGCTAAAGGATACGCATTAAGACACGGTGTGGTATTCACTGATATACGAGAGATTGAATCTGATAATGCTAACACTGCGATAGATGAGGCTTGTTCACTTGCGTCAAGAGCTCAAGCAGATTCATTTGGATGGGATGCTGATGGTCTAGGCGCTCCACTTAGGGTTCAAGTGGCAGAGAACTTTAAAGGTAAGGCGACTCGCACCTTTATGTTTAAGGGTTCTGAATCCCCTCATAACCCCGATAGTATATTTGAAGCCGCTGAAGTCTACGCAATGAGCAACCAATCCAGAAATAAGGATGTGTTTGCTAATAAGCGCTCCCAAAACTACACCGAAATCGCCACAAGGATGCATAAGACCTGGGAGGCGGTTAAAGCCAAAGAGAATGGCCACAATAAATACGTTAACCCCGATGAGCTTATCAGCTTTTCTAGTGAGATTGAGGGCATTCAAAAGTTAAGAGCTGAGTTGTGTAGAATGCCAATGAAACCTAATGGGGCTGGCAAGATACTGCTCTACACTAAGGATGAGATGAGAAGAGGTATTACATTGCCTTCAGGCCAGAGAGTGGTTATACCTTCACCAAACATGGGTGACTGCGTTATGATGTCATTTGACAATAGTGCTACAATTATGCCAAAGGTGCAGATAACACCTCCTCGACCATTGCGTCCTATGGGAATTACAAATGCTAGAACTCGATGAATTAAAAAGTCTCCATGATAAGGCATACAATCATGGCCAGGTGACGCGTGAACAAGCGTCTGACGATCTTATTTTTTATTGGGTAACTCAGTGGGACGACACTCTACTAAATAGCTCAACTCTTCAGTATAGAGGTGAGTTTAATATGCTTCGTAAGGCCGGTCGGCAAGTAATGGCTGATCTTCGAGCCAACCCTATTCAAGTTAACTTTGACCCTCAAGATCCCGAAAGGGAAGATGGTGCTGATTTCCTTGATGGAAAATATCGCGCTGACGACAGAAAGAACTCATCTATCGAGGCGTATGATTATGCCAATCAAGACTCTGTTGTGTGCGGGTTTGGTGCGTGGGAGCTTTATACCGATTACGAAAGAAAGAAAGATGGTTCACAGCATCAAGTAATCAAACGACGGTTTATTCCAGAGGCATGTAATACATCTTTCTGCGACCCCAATGCAAAACGCATAGATAAGTCGGATGCTATGTATTGGTCAGTTCTTACCGCTTATTCTGAAGATGGCTACAAGGAGTTGGTAACCGAGCTAACAGGCGAAGAAGATCCTCAGGTAGATCCGAGCTTCAAGAATCCAGAGCAATCTTATGTATTCCCTTGGTTTTCAGAAGATAAGAAGGTTTATGTTACGTCCTTCTATCACAAGGAGCTTGTTAAGGATCGCTTACTAACCTTGACTGACTTGTTTGGATCTACGCTTACTATTCGCGAGAAAGATTTGGGCGATCGAATGGATGAGCTTCTTGATCAGGCTTATTCTATTACTGATGAGAAGGATATTGAGCGCTGGCAAGTAACCAAATATATAGCGTCAGGCGAGCACATATTAAGCGCAGAACCTATCGCTGGTGAGTATATCCCAGTTGTGCCTGTTTATGGTGAGCGTTCGTTTGTTGAAGGTGAGGAGTATTTCTCAGGTATCACTCGACTAGCTAAAGATCCTCAGCGCCTTCGCAACTTCCAGATGTCCTACCTGGCTGACATAGTAAGTCGCAGCCCAAGACCTAAGCCTATCTATACTCAGGAGCAGATAGCGGGTGTTGAGTGGATGTATCAGGAGCAAGGGCCGGATAATAATGTTCCTTATCTTCTGCAGCATAGAAAGACCGAGGGCGGTGAAGATCTTCCTTTAGGCCCGGTTGGCATGTCTCCAGAGCAGACAGTCCCTCAAGCGCTTATGGTAAGCATGGAGTTAACATCTAATGCGGTAGAGGATGTGGCTAACCCTGGTATACCCCAAAACATTGCTGACCCCGATCTTTCAGGTAAGGCCGTGGTTGCCCTACAAAATCAGATCAATAAGCAGTCCTATATCTATCAGCACAACATGAAGTTTGCTAAGCGATACGATGGTATGGTGTATGCCTCAATGGCTTCTGTTATTTACGATGCGCCAAGACAAACCCAGATTGAACTGCCAAATGGTCAACGCCAAATGGTTAGCGTCATGGATAGTGTTATGGATAAGGATGGATCAATAAAGGTTATTAATGATATTACGAATGCAGAGTTTGAAGTGTTCGCCGATATTGGTCCTAGCTATGACACCCAGAAGCAAGAAACGCAAGAGATGTTGATGACGCAGCTTCAATCAACACCGCCTAATGACCCAATGTTTAAGATTATCCAGCTTAAATTATTCCAGTTGACCGACGGCGTTCAGTTTGACGATATTCGTGACTATGCTAGAAAGCAATTGATAGTGATGGGTGTTCAAGAGCCTGAGAACGAAGAGGATGAAGCGTTGGTAGCTCAATCACAACAGTCTCAAGGGCCAGATCCGATGGTTATTGCTGCTATGGCTGAGATGAAGAAGGCTGAAGCTGACCAGATGGATGCTCAAACTAAAATGGCTGGAGCTCAAACCGATCAGTTCAATGCTGAAACTAAGCGTATGGATACAATGATTAAGGCGCAAGAGGCTGGCGCTAAGATTACAAATCTAAATGCCGACACAAGGAAGAAGGCGACAGAAAGCGCTATGAGTCTTCGGAAAGCGATTTACGGTAATTAATCAATAGTCCTTCAGGGGTTACATCGAGAACATCCATAAATAAATTGCCGTTCTTCAGTGTATCCCCTTTGCGAATCTCCATATTCTCCCACACCCAAAGCTTTTCCTTCTTCGAAGTGCCCGAGATCATACGCTCAGAGTAATAACCTTTTGGTTTAAGTATTCGCATTAGTGCATCCTCATGTAATCAATAAATCCCGCAATGGGAATTAAGGCTTCATTATCTTGAACGTTTATGCCTGCGTTATCTTCTACATACTGGGCAGCATACTTAAATGGTGATATTTGAAGGTTGGTCCATATCCATCCATCTTCTATCTTTTCTTTTTTTAGATCTCTAATTATATCGATATTAAGATTGTGTATAAGTTGAGCGGCTTCTTGCCTTGTCTCTGGTTGTTTTTCCACGATATATATCTCATTCATATTGATTTGCCTCGATATTCGCTGATCTTGCTATTATCGCGGTAAAGAGTAAAATTAACAATGCGGACGAGAACCGGTAAATCTCATAGGTTGCTAGTGACCTGCACTAGGATGATCGCACCACAGCGAGGTAATCAAACGTGGAAATGTCTCTGGAAGAGTTGAAACGCAAAAACGCAGAAGAAGAGTTGGAATCTCAAGAAGAACCCAAGCTTGAGCAGGAAGATGAAACGGAAGCGGTAGAAGAAGAATCTGAAGAAGCGGCTGAATCTGAGGGGTCAGATGATGGTGGGGAAGCAGAGGAAGAATCTATAGAGGCGTGGAAGCAAAGCGACGACCAGACGTCGCAAGATAGTGAAGTTGTACCTTTGAATGATCTTATCAAGATGCGCCAGAAGTTGAAGGGCAAAGTCTCTGATAAGAACGAAGAGATAGAGAAGTTAAAGCAAGAGGTTGAATCTTTAAAGGCGGCTCCGGTGCAGTCTAGACCAGCATCGAACAAGCCTAAAAGAGAAGATTTCTTAGATCGTGATGACCCTGAAGAGGCGTACATTGATGCTTTATCTGAATGGAAGTTCAGAGAGCAGCAAGAGAAGTCTCATGCTGAACAGCTTAAGCGTCAACAGGATCAAGCTAAGGCTGATCTAGATAAGAAGGTAGAGGATCACTATCAACGGGCTGCAAAGCTTTTAGATGAACACAGTTTAAGTTCTGACGTATATGAAGCGGCGGATTCTGGATTTAGGAAAGCGGTAGATGCTGCATTTCCTGGTAAGGGTGATGCTTTAGCTGACACTATCATTAGCCAAATTGGTGAAGGTAGTGAAAAGCTGATTATGTATGTTGGGAATAACGCTGGTAGACGTGAGCAGTTGAAAGATGCTCTAACCTCTGATCCGAATGGATTGAAGGCTATGCGTTTAATCGGTAAGTGGGAATCTGAAATGGTTGCGCCAACTAAACGGGCTAGCCGAGCTCCTAAGCCTCCTACGCAGGTTAAAGGGGATGCTGCTGGAACACCTAGTGCTGACAGGCTTAAAAAGCGTTATCAGGACGCACACAAAAGCAAAGATGCACAGAAGGCGTTCAATATAAAGCGCGAGGCTAAAGCCCAGAATATTGACGTTTCTAATTGGTAAGGTGAATTACTATGGTACTTAGTGCAGGTAAAATTGCTGAAGTCTACTTTGACAAGTTCATTGAGACTTACGAGCATCAAATGTTAATGCTTCAATTGGTTGATGGTGAACAGCCGGATGCTTCGAAGCTTCAAAACGCAGGTAATACCACTTGGTATCCTGTTCAACAACATCGCCCGATCTTAACTGGTTTTGATTTGACCGGTCAGGAGCAAGGTATTATCGAAGAAACTTACCCAATTTCTTTGGGTGATCCAAACAACGACTTAATCGAACAGCGTGTAGATGATTTGCGTGATATGCGTTTCTGGGAGCGTGCAGGTACTCAAGCGGGTTATCAGCAAGCCACTCAGTTAAACAAGGATTTAGCGGATCTTATTGCTAATACTGGCTCACTGTATTTTGAGCAAAGTTTGGCGACATCTACTTCTGGTTTTGATTTCATCTCTGAAGGTCAGGCGTTGATTAATGAACGTCAGGTGTATAAAGATCAGGGAATGAACTTCCTTCTTAATCCTCGCGACAGCAAGAACTTCTCGCAGGACCTAGCGGGTCGTCAGACTGTTCGTGGTCGCCCAGAGGATACATGGTTGTCTGGTCAGATTGGTTCAAATGTAGCTGAGTTCGATGTGTTTACTGGCTCATTTACTCCTAACCTTGCGGCACCTGGCGCCGGCGGATCTACAGTTGCTGTAACAGTGTCCGAGAGGCCTGAAGGCGGTACAGTTGACGCTGTAACGAAGGTTGTGACTAACGTAGACTACCGTGTTGGCACTATCAGTTTGGTGGATGGTACTGGCTATAACGTTGGTGATGTTGTTAGCTTTCCCGGCGTAAACGCTGTTGGGTTGGCGGATAAGACTGATTCCAATCAGTTGATGACGTTTAAGATTGTTGGCAAGTCTGGTAACGACATCTCCGTATATCCTAAGCCAATCGCTGCTGATGATCCCGGCCTAACTGCTTTAGAGCAAGCTTATGCCAACATCAATACTCAGATCACGGCTACTACTGCCTGTAATGTTGTTAATACTGCAGCTGGCCGTTCCAACCTATTCTGGTGTAAGGATTCTATCCAGTTAATAGGTGGTGAGGTTCCTTGGGATCTTGCAGCTGAGTTTGCTGGCATGAAAGTAATCAGTAGTCAGCTGGCTGGTGGTGTTACGGCTTATATGATCTATGATTCTAATATGGTTTCCGCTACATTCCGTTACCGTTGTTTTGTTTGGTATGGTTTGGGTAATCGAAACCCAATGGCAAATGGTTCAGCTATTACGACTCCATAACAGTAAGGGGCTTCGGCCCCTTTTTACTTAAAGGTGTTTTATGATTGCTTTGTACAAAAAAGGAAATACACATATTATCGATGGTGTTTCGTGTGAGTTAGGCCGGTTTAAGAATAGCGAGCTTCAATCATTGCTCGGTCAGGGTTGGAAGATCTCTCCTAAAGACCTTGAAGAGAAGAAGGCAAGTAGGCCACAAGGTGATAAACTTAAAGCTAAGAAGCCTTCGTTGCGAAGGGCTGAAGCAAGAAAAAAATCACTTGAAGGCAATGTGAGCAATGTTAAAGATTGATTTGATCAATGAAGCTTATCAAGAGATAAGGATATCCGGCCTTACTACACAGCCGCTCCCTAGTGAACTTGAGTACGCATTGACGAAGCTAGAATCAATGGCCTCGGAGTGGGAAGATGTTCGCAATATATGCGTAAATTATAATTTTGAGAATGAGCCAGACCCTAATAGTGAGGCTGGCATTAAGCTTGGTTATCGTCAGGCGTTTGCAACAAATCTAGCGTCTCGCCTGATTGCATCCTTTGGCAAAACTCCAAGCCCTGCTTTAATAACTCAGGCGTCACAAAGCTTTGCAGGCCTATCTACGGCAACAGCAGTAGTAAGAGAAACCCAATACCCAGAACGACAGCCTGTAGGCTCAGGGAACAGCCTGAGATACAACAGGTGGCGTCGCTTCTATCGGCAGAACCCTAGAGCTCCTATTGATTGTGATACACAGCAGATCACACAGGGAGAGATAAATGATTATCAATTGAATCTGGTTGACTATCTTGAGGATGGCGAGACTGTTGAGAGCTATACTTATGAAGCCAGTCCAAAAATATCGGTTATATCTGAATCGCTATCTGGATTAATCTGGTCTTATCGTGCCGAGGCTGCTGAAACAGCAGAGCAGCTAGAAAGAATTCAACTTACGGTGGTTACTGATATTGGTCGTGAGCAGACATTCACGATTAACTTTAATGTAGCCCCTCTTCCAAATATAACTAGACAGGGGTCGTAATAATGCCCTTTCAGCAGTTTAAACTAGATCGCTCTGTTCAGCAGACGCGAGGTATTTTCGATAAATATGTATATTCTCCAGATAATGGAGATACGATTGCCGACATTCTTCAGGCGGGATATTTTGACGACTCCAGGTTTGTTAATGATCCTGATTGGGTCGGATCTTTAATTGAAATAGAGGCTGACGAGTATTTTCTTGGTAGGGTTCAGTCGGACAATTCGGTTGTTAGTGTTATTCCAAATATAAGTTCTACATCATTAGGTTGGGAATTCATTATTGACACCGAATATCCTAACGAGGCTAACGGATTGGATATTTCTGCTGATACCTGGACAAGAATACCTAATGATGGAACACAGATACCACAGGCAACAGATTTGCCGGTTGGCGTGACTAGCTTTTATGACGAGATTAATGACAAATTAGATTTTGATGAGTTAGATGCATGGTTTGATATCAATATATTGTTTGCAGTTGTCCCCCTAACGTCTAATGCAAATATACAGGTTCGAGGGTTGATTGATGCCAGTCCATCACCTCTCCCGTTTTATGGGCCTACTGTATTTCCTTTAGTGGTTGATTCCGGTGAGGCAAATGTCTTGGTGGTGGCTAGTAAGACTCCCACCACTCAAAACGTTTTTGATAATGGAGTTTATTATGAGGTTAATTGCTCATCTGACTGCGTGCTGTATCAATCGGCATATCTAATATCTAAGCAGGTGCAAAAATGACGCAAGTTAGAGTTTATTATGATTCATCGCAGGCCTCCGTTATTGTTGAGGGTGCGAAAGAGTTTGCCCCTGGGTCTGGGGCTTTGCTGGCAAGCGAAGATCCATTAACAGCGGATAAGATAAATGTCACATACCCAGACTTAACGGGTCAAAACGGAATAATAAAACAACTTCTAGGGCCAATTGTTTATACCGACATACTTGATGTGAATGGCGATCCCGCTGGGGGTACGCGCGCTGACGTTATTAATTATTTAAACGCTCAGTTTGTTGAGAGTGGTCAAGGAGGATCTGCGCCCACGATTACAAGCTCACTCGCTGTTGATGCTATTGTTGGTGAGCATTTCAGTTATCAAATAACCGCTGATGACGGCCCTACTTGGTATGACATTTCTACGGTAGGTGATTTCTTTGTGAATCAGAACACTGGAATTATCAACGGCGAGATAGCTCTTGGCGCTCAAAACATAAATATTACTGCGGGTAATTCTCTCGGAGTTGATGCTCAAACACTTGTTGTCACAGGGATAGCGTCTGGCGGTTACACAAATACATATTCAACTAGATTTCGCAGAATTAGACAGCAGACGGTTGATTTTGGTACTGGCTCAGCTCTTAACTTCTCCTCTACAGATGCATTTTCTTTGGTTGTTTGGACTCGTGAGAATCGAGGCGGAATTATCCGAAGAATAGCTAATGATGGAACGGGTTATTTATTAGAGCAGGATGGCGGTAGAAACTTGTTTTTTAGAATCATAGGTTCTACTGGTGATATTGAGCTGGAGACACCACAGATACCTAACAATCAGTGGACACAAGTAGTTGTTACTTATGATGGGAGTGAAACAGCCGCTGGGGTAACCATTTACTTTGATGGGGTTTCTCAGTCGTTAACCACTAATGGCGATTCTTATGGTGGTTCGATATCTGCAACTGCTAACTTTGTCTTGGGACAAACTGCCGATGAAGGCTATTCAAACGCCAATCTAGATGAGGTTGCGGTTTACGATATTGAGCTTTCCGGAGCTAATGTAACCACTATATATAACAGTGGCTCACCTTTAGATTTGACAGTGAGCGGCCCTACGGCAAGCCTAGTTGGTTATTGGCGTATGGGTGATGGAGATACCTATCCCACTATTAAAGATAATTCTGTGAGTAATATTGACGGCACAATGCAGAATATGACAATCAGCAATTTTGAGAACTTTACTCCGTAATGGCACAGTCAACGATAACCCTAATTAAAGGTGACAAGCATGGCTCGGAAACTGATTACAGAGATCAGCTTCCTGTAAATATGAGTGCCGTTATGCGCCCTATGTTTGGCGCTAAAGGTTATATGTTACTGGAGCCTGGATTAACCCAGTATGGATCTGGTAGCGGGGTTGATCGCAGAGGTGTTTGGAATGATAGATTTAAAGAGCACTATCGAGTAAGTGCCGGTGATTTAATATCTGTTGATGAGGCTGGAGCATCCACTGTTTTAGGTTCCATTCCGGGTTCCGATACGGTGTCTCTTCCTTATTCTTTTGATACACAAGGAATTGTGGCTGATGGTAACTTTTATTTATATGACTCAACAAATGGATTAAGACAAGTAACCGACCCGGATATCAGAAATCCTATTGATTGTGTATGGGTTGATGGTTATTACTTTTTTACTGATGGTGAGTTTCTTTATCATACTGACATAGGTGATGAGGAGGCTATTAATCCTATATCCATTGCTACAGCTGAGTTTATGCCTGATGACTCGTTGGGTCTTGGTAAAACGTCGGATAACAAGGTTATTGTATTTGGTCGATATACTACCGAGTACTTTTTTAATGCCGGTAATGACACGTTTGCCTTTCAAAGAGTTCCTACTCGTGCAACTAAGACAGGGATTGTTGGCACTCACGCTAAGTGCGAGCTAAACAACCGATGGTATATGCTGGGAGGGAGGAAAGAAGGCGGTATAGGTGTTTTCTCTCTAGAGATTGGCGAGCCTGCGCGAGTTTCTACGCGTGAAATAGAGAAGGTGATAGGCGAATATAGTGAGACAGATTTGGTTGACGCTGTACTGGAATCTAGAACAGAGGACGCTTACTCGTTTGTGATTGTCCATCTTCCTAATCATACCCTTAAATTTAACGAGACCATCGCTAAAACCGAAGGGATTGAATATGCTTGGAGTCTTCTTAAGAGCGATGTTTCTGGTAGTTTACCCTGGCGTGCTAAGTTCGGAATATATGAGCCTCGCATAGGCAAGTGGGTTTATGGCGACAAAAGGGATTCCACTCTTGGAATATTGGATGAAACTGTTGCGACTCAGTATGGTGATATTGTTGAGTGGCTGCTTTACTCTCCATTTATTCCTGTTGAGACAGCATCGGTTGATGAGCTTCAAATAGAGACTATCCCTGGGTTTACCGGAAATGACGATGCTACGGTATTTATGTCATTAACCTATGATGGCGTATTCCAGGGAAGTGAATGGGTAGAGCTTTATGGGCTACCTAATGATTATGGAAAGAGATTTGTTCTTAGGCGTCTTGGTTATGTTAGAGATTGGGTGGGTTTTAGGTTTAGAGGTGCTAGTAGGTCAAGAATGGCTTTCCATCGAATATTTATTGAGTACAACTAATGGCGGTTAAAGAACAGATACAAAGACTATTCTTGAGCGCTGAAGAGATAAAACAGCTTACAGATTGGCCGTATGAGATGGTTGAGGATTACCTTAACATTCTTCGAGATCTTGTCACGCTTGCGAGTAATATTGACATTAACGTTGATCAGCTTGATGCAGTGGAAGCCCAAATAGCTTCGCTTGATGCTCAGGTTGCCAAGAATAGAGCTGTGTCGGGAAACAATAGATCAGATATAGATCAGAATACATTGGATATACAGGCTTCTGCAGCTCTTATATCCGATTTAGCTGCAAAGGTTGGCTTTGTGGTGGCTAGAGTTAATCGAAACAACGAAGAAATAAGAAATTTACGTCAGTTAAGTGTGGTGATATAGATGGCTATTAAATCAAATGTCGATTTTGGGTTGGTCGAGCTAACCGTAGTTGGTGACAATACTGTCGTGAACTCTTCTAATCGCGGTGATAGATACGCTGTAAGCGCTATGAGTATCTATAATACGACCGGTGCATCAATAAACGTTCAGATTTACGAGTCGCCTAATTTAACAAGCGCTTCAGGTGTTTTGGTTGATGAGTATGATGTTGGTGCTAATGATCAAGTGGATGTTTTGGGTGTTATAGGTCAGGGTTATACAGACAATCTTATTGCTGTGCCGGATGCTACTGGTACGAACATTAAGACATCAGGTATCGATTACAGTGGGGCTGATGTTTAGTCCGTGCGATCACCCTAATGAGCTTTCTTTTAAGAAGGTTTCTATATGTGTGAAGCATAACGATCATAATGTGTTCTTTACGGTAACTCAAAAGGGAGAGGCTATCGAGGCGCACGTGTGTGCGAAAGGTCGCGAAGGAAGGCGTGCATTAAGGGATGCTTGTGTTGATTTTTTGCTTTGGGTGAAAATTGCTTGCCCTTGGTGCAAAATGGTTATAGCTACGGTTATCCCAAGAAGCGTGTATAATTTATGCAAGAAAATAGGGTTTTACGATGCTGGCAGGTTTGTGGCATCTAACAGAGAATTTAACCTGATGGTTTACTGTTATGAGTGATGTAGTTGATTCGATTGGCGGCGCTTTCGAAGATGTAGGCAGTTTTATTTTAGATCCCTTGGATGTCGTTGATACTCAAGGATTGCGAAATGCTTGGGGTGACATAACAGGCGAAACGGCTGCAGATGCAGCTAGGGAGGCCTCCCAAACTCAGCTGGGTTTTCAGCAGCAAGCGCTTGATTACCTAAGAGAGCGCGAAGAGCTTCCAATGGAAATCCGGGATGCTGCTCTACAGGGGCTCCAGGATGTTTATCTGGGAGAAGGCAGGGCGGATATGATTGCTGATATTCAAAATGATCCCTTTTATCAGGCTCAACTTCAGCAGGCCGAGCAAGGTGCTCTAAGGGGTGCTTCTGCTTCTGGATTGTTAAGGTCTGGTGCTGTTCCGCAAACTTTATCTACGATTGCTCCTCGACTTCTTCAGGATGCGTATAGAGAGCGCATAGGAGGTATTCAGGGTCTTGCAGGGCTTCCATCTAACGCAAACCAGATCGCAGGCCAGCTTAGCAATATGGGTACCACACAGGCCCAAGGCCTTCTTGGTGCTGCACAAGCTGAACAGGCTGGAATGGGTAATCTATTGAATCTTGGACTGCAGGGCGGCCAATTAGCCATGATGGCGTTCTCAGATCCTGAGCTTAAAGATAATGTGAAGGTTGTCGGTGAGTATAAGGGGCTGCCTTGGTGCGAATGGACTTGGAATGATAAAGCTAAAGAGGTTGGCTTGTCTGGCGATGGCTGTGGTGTGATGGCTGATGACGTATTGAAGGTTAGGCCAGAGCTAATACATCAAGCTGGTGATTATATGATGGTTGATTATGGAGGCCTATATAATGAATAACCCATACTATGTAGAGCCTCTAGGTGGTTTTGATCTTGGTGGTGCTGTTGGTCAGCTAGGTAACACTTTTCTTAAGCAAAGAGAGATGAAGGCTCAGGAAGAGTTGCGGCAAGAGGCTGGTAGAGTGTTTCAAAATGGAACGCCTCAGCAGCAAGCTCAGTTCATGATGGATAACCCGCAGTTTCGTGACCAAATGATGCAGGCTCAAGGTTTCAAAGATAAAGCTACTATGAAAGCTAGAATGGATGGCGTTAAGCGTATCCTATCTGGCGAGGATCATCGAATAGTTGCAGATGAGACAGCAGAGTTAATACGGGCGGCCGGAGGAAACCCTTCGGATACGATCGCGTTTAAAGATCGAAGTCCGGAAGAAGCTAAGAGAGTTGCATTACAACAGTTGGCCTTGATTTCTCCGCAAGCTGCTGCGGCTTATGATAGAGCTTCTGGTCGGTCTTTAGGTGATGGTGGGACTGCAAATATTAAGGATTTTGAGTATTACGAGTCTTTAAAGACCAGCGACCCGGAAGGAGCTAGAATGTTTGCTAAGGATGTTGGTCTTCTCCCTAAAGATCAAAAATTGAGCGGAACTGCTGAGAAAGCGCTGCTGGACTCTCAGGAGCGGTTCATGAAGTCTAGCTCTGACTCAAGAGAGTATGAGCTGCTTGCTAGTGATTATGAGCGATTCAAGGGTGAATTGCCTGTCGGTACAAAAGCAACTGTTAGTGAGTTTATTAAATCGCTTGGTGGTTCGCAGGACGAGCAGACAGAGTTACGTCGAAGATTTCAGTCGGTAAGGCTTTCTCAGGCGCTTAAAAATCTACCTCCAGGCCCAGCTACAGATAAAGATGTTGCGGAAGCGATGAAGGGTGTTCCAAAAGAGAATGCGTCTGTAGAGCAGGTTTCAAGCTTTCTTAAGGGGGCTGCAAAGGTTGCGGCTATTGATGCGGAATTCCAAGAGTTTAAGGCTGCATATATTTCAGAGAATAATAGCTCGAAAGGGCTTTTGTCTGCGTGGAGAGATGCTGTTGATAGTGGTGAGGTAGAAGCGGTAAATGCTCTCACTCCAGCTCAGGCTGTGGATGACGAGATTGCAAGTCTTCGGGAGGAGCTTGGTCTTGAGTGAAGAAAAGTTACTACGATTAATAGATTTGGAGAGATCTAGAGGTAATTCTCAGGGTGAGCTTGACGCACTTAAAGCTTTAAGGGATTTTCGCAGTCAGCCTCTTGATTTGCCTGATGTTTCGGCTCAAGAACCCTCTGGTCAGCAGGATTTGTCGCCTGAAGCACAAGGTCTTGATGTTGATCAGCAAAAGATGCTTCTTGAGGCTAGGCGTCGCCAACAAGAAGCTGGAGGGTATATGGATGCAGGGCTAGACGATATGACGCCTGGTGGCGTTTTGCGCGCCCAGGCAATGGAGGAGCTAAGAAAAACAAATCCATATCTTGCTCAGCAGATTGAAGATATGAGCGGCTTAGAAAAGGTTGGGGTAGGCTTTCAAAAAGGCTTAAGAAAGATTGCTAGGGGGGCCGGAAAGACTGTTGGGGCAAACCTGTTTGAAGATATTGCTGATCCATCCCTTGAGGCTCTTTCTGATGTGAGCGCAGGAGCTATGATAGGTGAGTTTGCTGGAGAGGTTGCACCTTTTGCGGCGGTATCACCTTTCGCGGCAGTCCCCAGGACAATAGGCGGAAGAGTTGCTGCTGGCGGAGCGCTGGGTGGTTCAGAGGGTGCGGCGATTGCTGCGGGAGAAGATAGAGGTGTGGCGGATATTGCAATATCGGGTGGATTGGGATTACTTCTTGGTGGTGGGGGTGAGGTTTTTATACCTGCTGTTCGTCGCGCTATGCGTAAACGGGCTAAATCTCTAGGGATTAAATCCCCTTTAACAAGAGATGGCGAGCTGACTCAGGAGGCCAAGCTAAAGCTTGCTGAAAATAACATAGATGAAATTGAATTTATTAGGTCTTCTGTGGTTGATTCCGATCTTCCTCAGGGTCAAATAGATACACTTATTGCTCAAATAGATCAGCCTTCACTTCCTGGTACAGGCATATCAGCTACTCGGGGGGAGGCTATACAGTCCCAAGGTGATGACGCTTTAAGTCAACTAAAGCTAGAGCAGCAGCTTCTTGAGCAAAGTGGAGAGGCTGGTGATGAATTTAGGGCGTTTAAGCTGCGCCAAAGCCAAGAAATAGATCAGTATTTGAAGGATTTAGCTCCAGAAGAGGTAGCAGATCTTGGTCCTGCCATCAAGGACGCAATAGAGCTTCGCGAGAGTAGCGCTAGATTTGCACGAAAAGAAGCGTATGAAAAATTGGCTGAGGTTACGGATGGGGTTGATGTTGGCTTATCCGGAAGAAGTGTTATAGATGCCCTTCCAGATCCGGGAGATGCTGCCGATTTTGCAGCAATGCTTCCCGCTCAAGCTAAGGCTGTTGATGATCTTCTGTCTGAATTTGGCATAACAAAAGCTAGAGATGGGTTTGACCGAGAGATTACCCCTTTAACTGTGGCCAACTATGAGAGACTTAGAAAGCGATTAGGCAACATAGAGCGTGGAGATATAACCGGAAATACCAGCCGGATTATTGGGCCTGTTAGGTCTGCTTTGGATAATGAGTTCGAGTTAGCATCTAAGGCATTGGAGGCTTCTGGTTCTGAGAGTGTAGCTAGGGCTGCTAAGAATGCAAGATTAAAGCATTCAGCTTTAAAGACAGAGTTTGATGAAAAAGGCTTGGTGGATCAGCTTATAGCAACAAAAGGCCGAGGCTCAGCCATACCTAAAGTTGAAAACAGTCAGGTTTACACAAAGATAATATCTCCATCCACCTCTACGGAACAGGTTGAAAGCCTTGTTAAATCTTTGGATAGAGCGGGATCGAAAGGGAAGCTCGCAAAATCGCAACTAAAGTCCCAGATGGTAATAGATCTTATTGATAGTGGTTTTCATGCTAAATCTAGGAAAATAAAAGGGGAGTCAATATTTGGGGCGAATGCGTTTTTAAGTAGGTTTGAAAAACTTAAGCCAAAGCTTGAAAAGGTGATGTCAGAAAGTGATATGAGAAGTCTAAATGTTCTGGCGAAAGACTTGAAAGACATAGTGCCACCTAGCGGTGCCATTCCTAAAGGTTCTGCAGGGTTCTTTGTTGATGCGCTTGAGAAAGCTGGAGTTTGGACTCTTTTAGATAAAGTTGCTCCAGGGGTTGGCGGTGTTGTGGGTAACCAAATAAAAGGTATGAGTCGTGCTGCTAAAGATGAGAGGCTAGCAGCAAAAGCAATGCAAAGACCCCAAAATATAGAGCTTAGAGATTTATTATTATCGGATTACCCGGCATTAACGGCTGTTTTGTTACCTGCAGCTGCAGTTGCTGAAGAAGAAAACCCATAAATCAAATCAATAGGGTAGAGTTATGTCATTAGTTACACCATCGATCGTTTATTTCCCGGATCCAACTAAGGGTCGCCCCGTTTTTAATGGCCAGATCTTTATTGGAGAGCCTGATTTAGATCCAGAGATTCCAGCAAACCAAAAGCAAGCCACGTTAAGGCTTGAGGATGGCAGTCTTGTTAATGTCGGTCAGCCAGTTCTTACAGGTCCAGGTGGAACCGTTTCTTATAATGGTTCTTATGCCGTATTGACTACGGATGGAGATTTTAGTCTTACGGTTTTAAATGCTCAGGGCTCTCGGGTTTACTATATTCCGAATAACGAGAATATCTTTGACGCATCCCAGATTGGGATTGTGATTGAGGGCTCTAGCACTAACCTCCAAAGCTACCTAGAGAATCGACAAGTAGCCGACTACACCGAATTGCGAGCGCTAGCATCTACAGACCCTGATGAAGGAATTATTGATGGTACTGTTATCTTTGTCACCAACGACGGCATAGCAGGTCAGTTCGTCGTTAAAACCGGCACAGTCACAGATGACGCCGGGACTCTTATTGTATTTACGGATGATAGTAATCGGTATGCGGAGAGGGTTGATTTTGACGCCGTAACACCTGAAATGTTTGGTGCTGCTGGTGACAATAACGGTACTGTAGGCAATGGCACTGATGATTCAACAGCCATTAATAATATGATTCAGTATTGCGGTGATACTGGGAAATCATTTAGGTTTGAAAGTTCTCATCGTATTTCCTCTCAGATAGTTTTAGATAGATCTTATCTAACTGGTGAATTCTCAGGTAATGCTAGATTGGTTCCTGATTCGGCTCTACTGGTTCCTGTTCTCATCGGTGATGCGTCAGCACCGCCAACGAGAATGAAGATTAAAAGATTAAAAGTAGATCGCGTATCTATTGTGACTGCCACAGAGAATGAAGGCGTTAGATTTATAGAGGTAAACCAGTCCGACTTTTCAGATTTTGAAGTTAGATGGGCAAAGTACCCGATGCATTGGGTGACCGATACTGCGGGCTGTGCTTATAACAATTTCTACAACATGCAAGCTATCGGTGGTGTTCGTAATTGGTGGTTAGAAGCTACTGCGCCAGGGTTTACCAATGAGAATAAATTCTTTGGTGGGCGCTGTTTTGATGGCGGCGATATGGTTACTCAGATATATATTGATGGTGGCACAGCTTCCAATAACAATGTGTTCTTCTCTCCTTCAGTGGAGGGAAGTGGTGATCAGTCTATTTACTGTAATGGCCAACAGAATTTATTTATTCAGCCTCGCACAGAAGGCACATGGGTTGTTGATGATGTTGTTTATGGGGCCGATTCTCGATTCAACCGAGTAGAGTCTTCACGGCTAGATATCTCTGTTACTGACTATGCTGGCGATGACACCAACACCTGGCAAACAAGAACATCTGGCTCAAAAATGGAGTCAGGGGATAACAACGTCATTCACCATAGAGCTGTGCACACTGGCGTTCATACAACTGGTGCAGGCTCTCCAGTTGTTATTAGTGGGGCAACACAGGCTAGTCCTGTAGTTGTTACGTCTACGGCGCATGGTTTGGCTTCAGGATCTTATATAACGATTCGCAAGGTTGGCGGCATGGAAGAAATAAATCACCATGCCTATCGATTGGGAACGGTAACAGCAAACACTTTTGAGCTTCTAGAGCCAAGAACCGGTGCCAATGTGGATGGTACTAATTTTACCGCTTACACATCTGGTGGCTATGCTATGCCTGGTGTACCAATGAATAGCATTGAGGATATCAACGAAAGCTCAACAGCTAGTCATGTATATGATATTTATCATGGCGAAGATAACGGGGACTCTTACACCTTTAGGGGTATTCGATATTCTGATGGGTTAGTTAGAAGTAGCTTAACTACAGATGGCCGAATGACCTTAGCTAGACGTTTGGAGATAGAACAAAGCGGTTACACGTTCGAACCTTTCCAGATGGGAAACTATTACTTTTGGATGAATGGCAACGACTTCCGAGGCTCTATAGGGGCTCCGGCATCTGCCACAGATGGCACGTTAATAGCTACTTTAACTTAAACATTCCCCTTCCTCTGATTAGAGTTAATAGAGCGCCACATCTCAATTTGGAGTTCGGCGCTTTTCCTCTTATTCCTGATTAACTCCCATTCCATATTGGCATTACGAAGTTTCTCTAAGTGGTTGTGGTAATCAGTAGATCCTTCGGCCTTCTTAAGCTTCTCTGCAGCGCTACCTTCGTCAAACGAGTTATATACCATAGCTAGAACAGTCTTCTTAGCATCGTCCAGTGCAGAGGCGTAGGCTTTGGCTCTGGCGGCTTCTGAATCTGTCTTCTTGAGGTAATCTAAGGCCTTTTCGGCATCATCAACGTTTATCATATTTTAACTTCGGTGGTTTATTAAAACAGTGCATACACTGCGGTTTAGGTTTGGGTCTTGTATTCTCTGGCACATCGGGCTTAACAACAGTTCCGCCGCACAAACACTTACCTATTACCTTGTACATTATCGCACCACAAATGTTTCAATGTTAAACATGACGTATTCCGCCCCTTTCTTGCATATCTTCTTTTTAACGTTAAGCTCGTAAATCTGTTTATCATTAAACCCATATTTCTTTTGAAGAACATCTAAAAATGGCTTAATCGGGTTATCTATATCGCAAGCCTTAGAGCTAAACCCCCATTCTAAATTAATACAAAGATCTGCATTTGGTACTTCTAGATTCGGCAAAAGGTATAAAAGCTCCTCTTCATATTCCCGATACTTCTTAGTTTTAAATCGCTTGCCCTGCCAAACCTCGTTAACGCTTACTGGTTTTATTTTTATTCCTATCAAACCTTTATAACCTCATCGTTAAACAATATTTTTAGTGTTCTGTATATTCCGTCAATATGTGCTTTATGAATTTCAGGCAAAGACATATCATCAATACGCATACGGCCATCAACAATATCGTGACAAGTAGAGCATCCAAAAGCGCCCCAATAATCCGGTGACTTAAGTCCAACGCCTTTATCTTCCGAATAAGCATGGCAGAACACCGTGGTTTCAGGATTGCCATTGCAGTACGGATATATTCTTATCTGACATTCTTGGCCGCGCGCGTATTTAGTTATCTTGGGGAATTTGCGTTTCATATATCGTTTCACCTAATCTATAAACACACTCACAAAACCACAAACCAAACACCACGCTAAGAGATATAGGATAAACGTCATATAACACCTCCATTATTTTTCCTCTTTTGGATTCCAGCACTTAAGATCGCCATAATCGTATTCACAAACAATCTCACCTTTTGCTATTAAATCTTTTGATCCATTTGTGCCGAATTTGATACCACAAAATAAACCAATTGCAAAAGTGGCAGTTATTATTATGCCAAGAACACCTTCATCTACTTTCATTGCTCCCCTCTCCTTAGAACTTTATTTAATAAATTAATAATATCCATTCGTCTTCTGACGTAATGCCGCCCTCGCATGTTCATTGGGTGCTCTCTTTCCATCGCTTTTAATGCTTCACGTAATGTGGACTCTCTTGGTAGTTTCATCATGTTCACCTTAAAAATTTGTTTTCCAGTTGATACTAACGCCTATCATTTCGTCACGCGTCTGTACTTCATCTGCTCGCCAGTGCTCCTCCTCATTTCTTAGATCGCCATTGATTAAACATTTACGGTTCTTGTAGAAAAAGTAATAACGTAAATCATTTGATTCCATACCAGCTTCAACTTTCATAACGCCAGTCATGTTTCGACTGAAGCCACCGGAGTAACATAAATTAGATTCGTTTTTGTGGTGTTCGATATCCAATCCAAAACCTATGAACGGATCAGCCGCATCTGCCTTAGCACACAACACCATCGTTAAAGCAGGAACACCTACAGTAAAACTTATAAAACCAATTAATCTATTAAACATAATTACCTCGGTACATATTGAAATAAAACCAGCAATGAAAGGCTGACTATGATTAGCCAGCACATGATTTCTTCCAGATATCTAGAAAGGAATTTTCTCGTCTTGGAAGCCCTGGTTATTTGATTGTTGCTGTGCATTGTTATTTACCTCTTGCTTTGGTTTTGGATCAAATAAAGATAGCCACACAGAGCCGTCCTCACCTTTTTCGCATCCAGCTGGATTAAATGACGCATCCAACGTTATCTTTAATCCGTGTTGCGTTTCCATAAGCTTGCCAACGTTTCTATTGACGTACTTTGTTTCACCGTTGGACTGGTATTTACCTATTGTTGCTACGATATTTTTATAACTCACTTTATTCACCTATCTCTTTTAAAAATAAAACTTCTTCTGTGGTTAATTGATTCTTAATAAATTCTTTAATTGTTGGCTTTAAATCTTCTAAATTCTCTTTTACTCCGACGTCATCACCTTTGGTTACACATTCTTTAATTTCTATAACAATACAATCTATTGCCGATTCACCATCTTTCATTAGCTTCTTAAGTTTTTCGTTTTCTCTCCCTTTTGTTCCTCGTTCAAATGAATTAGTAAGGCCGACCCAGGCGTCTGCACTAGGACTGGATGCATCTTGTGTATTAAATCCTTTGCTGAACACGTACATTCCGATCGCATTGCCTTCTTTCATGAGGTAATCAAATATTCTCTTTTCTTCTTCTGAGTAGTTGTGATTCCAAGCCGGCTTCTCTGGCAAATCCTCACCAGCGTAGATGTAATGACCCAGACCAAACATTGCTAAGCACTTGGTTAAGCAACGCATCTTTGTATCGCTAATCTTTCTTGCGTCAGGATCTTTAATTGCATTGTTTCTATGATCCATTACAGGCAGCCACATAAGCCGTGAGACTTCGTCAATAATGACCTCACAGTAAACAGTGCATGTACCATCATCATGCCGCTCTGTTTTCAAAAAGTTATAAATAGCTTGAGGGTAATGCTTCATTAGCGTCCCCCAAGCCCAAGCCCACGACAGATAAGACAAGTTACCTTTCTTATCGACGTGACTAGATACATCTATTCCGCTTAACGTATCCCATATTTCTTTAGCGCTCATGATGTCCTCGCATCTTGCTGTTGTTCTTTTTCATATTCATGCGCATACCCTTCGTAATATTGATCAGGCATACCATCCATAGGTAAGTGATTATTGCGCCTATCTTCTCGACCTTGCTCGTAATCACTCATTGTATGTTCCACAATCGTAATTGAGTCTTTTCGTCTACTTTCCATATCTTAGCCTCTAGCATTTCATCAAAAGCTTTGGTTTGAGTAGCTCTCACCCTATGTCCGCGCTCAATAGGGTGGAGCTTACCCCCAATTAAATGTCCGATAAGTTTGTAACCGAAGTTATGCATTACACTTTCTGGGAGACTCTGCGCGAAGTCTTCTCGGTTACCTTCTCGATCTTCATATACGTATCGCATTTTGCTTCACCTCGTTTTCTAAAGTTTTTTAACATGGCTGTGCCAGCCTGATGCATATCGCCATCAAAATTATGCTTGGCAATCCAATACAGGTTTTTAAGGAAAAAATAAAAGTCACTTTCTTTACTCATCGCTTAACTCTCTTATAGCGCAGAGCTTTGCCTTTAGCTCTATACATCTCTATTAAATCTATTATTAGCATCTCGTTCATGTTCACTCGCCCGTATTCGACATTTGTAGACTAATCTTAGTAGACGCATGTCGAACAATCAAGTATTATTTACACATGATTAAAATTAATGAATGCAAAAAAGTTTTAGGGGTGACCCGCTATCGGATATCTAAACAGATTGTTTTAGATAAAGAGGATGGTGAGTCAGAAAAAGAATATGACAAACGCCGCAAAGATCTCGTTTATAAGAGAGGGGATAGAGGTTGGTGGATGATGTACAAGGATAAGGTCTTAAGTATGAAGTCGCCGGTTAACGGCGGAATGCATGACTATGAGTGCGATTTAGATGAATATATCAAAACATTTTAAACGGTCTGAGTTTGCATGTAAGTGCGGATGCGGATTCGACACAGTAGATAAAAGAACGCTAGAAATTCTTGAAGATGTCAGAGAGCGTTTTAAAAAACCTGTTTTTATAACTTCTGGTTGTAGATGCTCTAAATATAATGCAGAGGTTGGTGGAGCCCCTAATTCCCAACATGTTCAAGGACGTGCTGCCGACTTTAAGGTTACTGGTATAACCGCTAAAGAAGTCTATGATTATTTAGATGAGAAGTATCCGTATGAATTAGGTTTAGGTTTATATCCAACATGGGTGCACGTAGATACAAGAACAGATTGTCCAGCGAGGTGGGGTAATGGGGATTCTAAGTAAAATATTTGGAACAGATAGCGCGGTTAAGAAAGGGTTTGAATTAGTTGATGACGCCTTTCATACATCGCAAGAGAAGGCAGAAGATCAGTTAAAAGCTACCAACGCTAAGATTAATTTATTGAAAGCTTACGAGGCATTTAAGGTTGTTCAGAGAATTCTCGCAATGTGTTATTGCATTCCCTATATGGCTGCTTGGTTTATCACTTTTGTTTGCTCTTTTTGGCTGGACGTTACTAAGCAGATGGAGATTATAACTAATGGCGATATTGCTTTGGCTAACGTTATTATTCTTGGTTTTTATTTTGGCGGCGGTTTTGCCGAAGGTATTATCACGAAGTACACGGGAGTAAAGAGGGCGTCCAAATGAAGCGTAGATGGTGGTGGTTGATAATCGTAGCTTTTGTGCTGCTTTATTTGCTGTCGCTGTCCGGATGCTCTGCTACCCCAAAGAAGCCTCTAAAGAAGCCCCTGAAGAAAATTGAAATATTCCACATTGACCCACTTACTAGGATTGCATAATGAAGAAATTAGACGAATTGAATGAACGCTTAGCCCGACTTGACGAAAAGCTCGAGAAGTTAATTAAAGATCACGAGGCAGAAGTATGCGCATTAAATGATGAGAAGGCTATGCTGGAGGAAGTCGTCGCAATGATGACGGCATTTCTATCCGAAGCCAACGAAGCATTTACAACCCTGTGCGTTGCTAAGATCGATGGAGGAGTTACAAGCGGAGATCTCAAGACGTATGGAGAAACCATGGGTCTCGAAATCCCCGATGAACTCACGGCAGATGAAGAAGCGACACAAGAAGGAAATGTCGAAGCTCTATCGCCGACTGGTTAGCGAGTTAACTGAAGTATCTCGGCTGCTTGGATGATACCCCCAAGCACTTTTAGGCCTTTCGGGGCCTTTTTTTATGCCTAATCAATCTTGTTTATTCGTCAGATGTCGACTATATTGATAATAAGTTTACAGAGGATATCACAATGAACGAAGAAGAGTTTGAGTTAGATGGTGTAAGAATACGATTTGATTATCGATACGATTACGAGGATGAGATCTTAGAGATTGAGACGGTGTCTAAGTTCTGTGAAACGCTAGAGATGTGGATACCAATGGACTATAGCGAATGGGTTGAATACAAGGGTTGGGCAGAAGATCAGCTTAACTCATTAGAGAATCAACGACGTCGTCAGGAAGCAGAGACGGCTTATATCGATCTAACTGCGGGGGATTTCTCATGATTAACAATATGACAGTTAGCGAGTGTGTAGAGATCATGAAGCGCTACCACCTACCTAAAGATGATTTCTTGGCTTGGACTGATAGCAATAGAGATGTGTTTTGCCAGCATTACTACAACGCCCTAGAACGTCCTATCTATGACTTTAATCCGTATACCCAAGGCGAACTACTATGTGAGTCTCTGGGGCTTCCTGAACGCTTATGGAAGACGAAATTGAGAATCATTAAAGAAAAGTTCGAATCTTATTTCGAGGATGATATGAGGGGTTTAACATCATGTTGTACTTCATTCCTATAGTGATAGCTCTAGTAGTAATAGATTTTTATACATTTACGTATCTAGCAAAGGTGATTTATGAATAAATGGAATATTTTTTACAATAACGACGTCGGCCCAAACGATGAGAGTTTTTGGGAGTGGTGGGAGGTTATGGATGCTGAAACCGAATACTCTGGCGAGGAAACTAGGTGTTTCAAGTGTGACACAGAGGCTGACGCAGAGTGGTTGGCTGAGATATTAAATAAGGGTGATTTATGAGTAGTGATAATTCAAAGATAGAGGTTGAGAAAAGCTATTCCTGTAGTGGATTAGCTTTTGTTGTTCTTATTTTTTTGTTTTGGGGTAAGCCGGATATTCACGATTTACTAACAGCATATATATGTGAAAAACAATCGCTTTATGTTTGTAAGGTAAATCTATATGAATGATGAAAACGATTTCAAAAAACATGTGATTGGTCTATCAATAGCCCTTATGGTGCTTTGCGGGATGGTTTATGTACACACGGCTGACGCATTACCCGTAGTGGGTTAAAATATATGCATGAATGAATCAATAGGTGACCCAGTTGGTGTGTTTTTAGCTTACTACGACAATTATTTACGTCGTAATGGGCTTAATGACGCTGCGTTTGCTGAGATGATTCATGAGAGTGAGTGGACAATACGAAAGGTAAGAGATCACTCGATGGAGCCCCCAGAGAAGATGTTGGAGGTCGTAGGTTGGTGTAGCTTTCCCCATACCTACCATAAACGAGTGTTAGTGACAGAAACGCGGTATTCACCGATAGAAAAGGCGGTATTAGATGAGTGAAGAAAAGAAACCTAACATTATAATTAAAGGTATTAAAAAGGCAGGTGAGTTATTATTTGTCTTTGTTGTAGCATTTTTGTTTTCGCTATGGATCGGTGAAAAGATAGATTGCGATTCAACAAACCGATTTATTATGCAGAATTTATGGGATGGTGGAATAAACTGTCCAGTCGAGTGATGCTGTGTCCCTAATGGGCGAACGTGCACAGCAAAGCAAGAGAAGGGCCTAACGGCCCTTTTTTTATGCATGTAAGAAAAGTTATAAGCGGCTCCCCGTATATTCACATATAAGCTTGTACAGTACTGTTGGTATGTATATACTGTAGTTACAGACATCGAGGAGAGCAAATGACAAAACTTACAGATAGGCAAGCAGAAGTATTATCGGTTATCGACATTTATATTGATGAGAATGGTTTTTCGCCTTCACTTTTGGATGTAGCGAATGGTATGGAGATATTACCTAACGCTGCACAGGATCATCTAAAAGCGCTGGAAAAGAAGGGATATATCACAAGGGTTCCAAAGATTAGCCGAAGCATAACCATAACGGAGGTGGGGCAGGATTTTTTGAGGTCTTACTATGGATGAGTGGCAGAAGAAACAACAGAAAGAGTATGAAGAACTTCACGAGCTTAGGAATTTCAAATCTAGAATTGAATATGGGAACAAAAAAAGCCTGAGCCTTACAGCTACAGGCAATATGTTTAAAGAGTTGGATAAGTTGATGGAGTTAGCAAAGAATCAGACCACAATGACTACTCCAAGACTACTGAGGCACTTAGACAAAATGAAAGCCCACTTAGAATCAATGGTGAATAACTGAGGTAAAGAATGAAGACGACAATTAACGCGAAAGAATTAAGAGAGTTGGGTGCTTGTGAAGAAGGTTATAAGACTTTTTTGAAAGCACATAAAGAAAAAACAGTGAAGCTATCCGAGGCTTTTGAGTCAAATGGCTGGGATGATATTTGGTGGCTGATTACTGAAATTAATAATGATTTATCTGATGATCAAAAAAGAGACTTAAGACTTCTTGGCTGTGATTACGCAGAAGGTGTATTACATCTTTATGAGAGTGAGTGTGACGATCCTCGGCCACGAAACGCGATAGAGGTTTCCAGGAAATTCGCTGTTGGTGAAGCGACTGACGATGAAATGGCTGCTGCTAGGGATGCTGCTAGGGATGCTGCTAGGGCTGCTGCTAGGGCTGCTGCTAGGGCTGCTGCTGG
>CEPX01123775.1_pt1 | contig 37929 bp, 64 predicted proteins | sample 361361 | NCBI WGS metagenome assembly CEPX01 (sample SAMEA2619974, study PRJEB7988) | marine metagenome | biome: marine biome (ENVO:00000447); feature: mesopelagic zone (ENVO:00000213) & marine oxygen minimum zone (ENVO:01000065); material: "saline water (ENVO:00002010), including plankton...
GGAATAGGAAAAACCTACATTGGATTAATGGCGATATGTAAGTTTAAGGATACTAAATCCATATTTGTAGTAGTACCAACAGAACATTTACAAACTCAATGGAGAGATTTTATAGTGAATGATTGTAAGATAAGTGCAAATGAGATTGGATTTATTGGTGGTGGAAAACAAGAGTGGGATAAGAGAATAAAGATTTGTATTGTAAACAGTTTAAGGCACAAAAGTTTGGAAGGTGATTTGTTAATATTAGATGAAGTTCACAGATATGGAAGTATACATAACTTTTCATTTTTGGAAATAAGTAGTTTTAAGAAGATATTAGGTCTTTCAGCAACACCACAGAGAGATGATGGTCAGCATAATCTTATATTTAACTTTGCTCCTTTAGTGTATGAAAAACCAGTAAAAGAGAGTATTGATGAAGGATTGTTAAGTAGGTTTGATTTAATAAATGTTGGAGTAGGTTTGAATGAAGAAGAGCTGGAAGAGTATAATACTGTTCAAGAGACATTGGAAGATTGGAAACCTGTATTCCAGCAAGGAGTGGATTTCAACTCACTCCATTGGGATGTAAAAAGGGCAATAAATAAGAGGAAGAAAATACTACAACATGCTGAAAATAAGTTGGTAGGTGCTATGGATATAGTTAAGCAAGAGTTAGGAAAGAAGATATTAATATTTAGTGAGTATATTGACACTTCAGAGGAGTTAAGTAAGATGTTGAAAGAAGAAGGTGTTAAATGTGAACGATATCACAGTGGATTAAAAATGGAAGATAGAAAAAATATTTTGAAAAGATTTAAGGAAAAAGAGTTGAAGGTGTTGGTGACTGTGAAAGCATTGGATGAAGGTTTGGATGTAAGTGATGCCCAAGTAGGTATAGTTATTGGTGGAACATCAGTAAGTAGACAAACAATACAGAGATTAGGTAGGGTATTGAGACCAATGGAAGGTAAGAAAGCAAAACTCTATCAAATGTATGTAAGAGATAGTCAAGATTTAAAGTGGTTGAAAAAGAGAATTGTGGATATAAAACAAAGTGCAGATAATATAGAATGGAGGTAAAAATGACTAAAAAATATTTGTGGTTAACAGAAGGAAACCCAGAAGATATTCATATTTTTAAGACTAAAAAATTAGTTGAAACATGGCTTAAGAATAAAGGTTATGTTAAAAGAGGTAGTAATCCAGACTTATGGCAAGATAAAGAAGTTGAAAAAGGTACTATGGATGAATGGGATATATGGGTTATGCGAAGTAGAGTTATTGATGAGGTAAAAGGAAATGAAATATAAAGTAACGAACATTATTCAAACATCATCTGGTGAATTAAAATTAATTGCTATTTATGATGATTTTGAGAATGTAATTGCGAAAGTTATTAGGGATTTGCAAAGTATGTGGAAAGATATAATTATTATGTTGAATATGAAAATAGAAAGGTATAATGGAGAAGAAGTTGGTGTGAAGTTGTGGGAAGATGGCAAACTAATTGCTAAAAATGAAGGAGAAGTTAGGGAGGCATTAGAAGTTATATCTATAAATAACGGACATTTTAAACAAACAGGCAGTATTTATTTGGATGGTGTGTAAAATGAATATGGAACCATATCAAAAATTTGTGGAAGTGTTCAAACACTGTTGCGATGAAATTTTAGAATTAAAGCAACTTGCAATAAAATCACGAATGGAAGTTCTAAAGAAAAAATACAAAACTTTATGTGGGATTGAAGATGAAGAGAAAATAATAGCTTTAGAGGAGAAAAAAAACAGACAATTAAATAGAGAGTTAAAATTATACTTACAATTATCTCACGTATATGAGATAGATGATAAACATAAATTTTTGTTGATGCTAACAAACAATCCGAAAGAGAAAGAAGATTTACTATGGAAACAAGTTAGGTTACCTTTTCCAGAGGTTTTTATTGATGTGAGTTTTACACCAGATGACAATGATAGTTTAACAGATAATATTTATGGATTCTTAATTAAAGAGATGAAAGATATTATACCTAAAGTTAATAGAAAAGGAAAGGATGTGTTGGTTGAGTATATTTATGGATTAAAAGTATATACTGCTGGTATGTCCAAAGATGGACATGTTTGGATTGATGATTTTAGATTTCCAATTACCACAACTGAAGATAAACAATTAAAAACACACTATACAGATAGAAATGTGGCACAGTTCATTAAGAAGTTTATAGTAAACTTTCTTTTATTTTTAAAAGATAGGGAAGTTGTATTTGTTGAAAGAAATAGAAGCAAAGGGAATATAAGAAGGGTAAGGGATAACAAAACACCTTTACCAAATTCACAATCTATAAAACTGATGGGAGAGATAAAGAGATATGTAGATAGTATTAGTGATAATAGTTTTAAAGGAAAGTTGAGCTATAAATTTTGGGTTTCTGGTCATTACAGAACTTATAGAAGTGATAAATATAAAACAATGAAAAATAGAGTTCAATGGATTGTCCCTTATGTGAAGGGTCAGGGGTTTATGGTTAAGAAAAGGTATGTAGTTGAACCAGAAGATGACCCAAACATACTACATTATGAAGACATTAAATAAGGATGAAAATGGTATTAATAACAAAATGTATATGTTGGAACACCATAAAATTTATATACTTAACCATATTTATATAATTATGGAGGTATAAAATGGTAGTAATAAAAAAATTAAGAAAGAATGAATGGAGTTTAGATAGAAAGCAAGCAGAGATAGAAAAGAAAGGTATAGTAGTCCCAGAAAATTTAAAACCTAACTCAGAACAGAAGATAGAATTTATAGAGAGTAAGTTTGGTGAGGTAAAATAAAATGATATTTTGTAATAAATGTGACACTTGGGTAGAAGAAAAGAAAATAGTAAGTTTGACAAAAGAAACTAAAACTGTATGTGAACATTGTGGAGGAGAGTTAGAATGAAAGAGAAACGAATGTTTAGTATGGCACCAAGTTTGTTGTTTGATGTTATAACAAGACAAACAGGAACCATAGAGAAAGCTTGGTTGGAAGCAATCCAAAACGCCATAGATGCTGGAGGAAAGAAAGTAGAGTTTAATATAACTAATAGAGGTTTTACAGTTAAGGATGATGGGAAGGGAATGAGTAAAGAAGAGATAATAAAATATTTTGAGGTATTTGGTCAGTCAGCAAAAAGGGGTAATGAAGAAAAGTTAGGTGAATTTGGAATGGGTAGAGGACAGATTTTTGCACAAGGTTCTACTAAATGGAGAACTAATAATTATTTAATGGAAGTGGATATTAAAAATAAAGGGTTGGAATATGATTTTACTGAAGAAAAGGAAAAATTAAATGGTACTCATATTAGTGTAGAGTTATATGATAAATTAAATTGGTTAGAGAATAAGTTGGAAAAGTTTAAAGAGTGGATAAAGTATGTTCCTATTGATATAGTGGTGAATGGTAAATTGTTTAGTAAGGAGAAGTTAAATAACCCTATAAACCATAACCTTGCAGATATAGAGTTAGATACAAAAGGAGAGTATATGCAGGTGTATAATAGAGGGCTATTTGTTAAGAACGAACATAAGGGTGTTGGAGTTAAGGTTGTAAGTAAGGTTAATATGAAGGTGAATTTTGCAAGAAATGATGTAATGGAAGATTGTAAGGTGTTTAAACAAATAAATGATATTTTAGATAGAGAGATAGTAAGAGAGTTTAGACAAGCAGAATATTTGAATGAACCAAATAAGAAGGCTATAATAAATATGATGAGGAGTAATCCAAAACTAGCAGATGAGTTTAGTAGTAAGAAAGTTTTTAAGTTGGCAAATGGTCAATACACAAGTTTAAATGAGTTAAGACAGAAAGGTAGTTACTCAATATTTGATGGTGAAGAAGAAAGAGTAGCTGATAGTTTAATAGATGGTGGGAGTTTAGTGTTAGATAGGGATTGGAAACAAGTAGGATTGTTAAGACAGCTTGGTGGTATAAATGAAGCAGATTATGGTGAGATAAGTAAGGATTTGAAAGTAGTAATTAGTGAGTATACAGATGAGGAGGATTTAACTAACGATGAGAAGAAGAATTGGGAGTTGGTTAATAAAATATACTACAACAGTTTAGGAGGTAGGAGAAAGTTAAAAATTGGTAAGAGTAAAGTATCAGCAGCTTGGACTGATGGTAGAAGGTATATAGCAATTAATAAGAATGAGTTAAGAGGCAAAGGGATGAGTTTTATTGTGAAGATAACACATTTGTTGATACATGAGGAAAGTCATACCAGTGATACAAGTAAGAGTGATTTGCATGGTTATGAGTTTTATGAGAAGTATTATGAATTGATGGAAGATAAATTAACTACATTCAAAGAAGTAGAAGAAGTAGAGGTGAGCAAATGAAACAATCACAAGGTTTAAGTATAAATGTGATAATAATATTGGCAATAGCAATGGTTGTGTTAGTTGTGTTGGTAGGAATATTCACTGGAAGTATTGGTATGTTTACTCAACTGGAAAATAGTAAATATAAAATTGAAGAAACTAAAATAAAAGCAACAAAATATTGTGAGGGTTTAACACAAAGTGATATAGTAGATAAGTTAGAGGAGTTAAAAAGGAAAACTGTATGGAAAAGTATTAATGTTAAGAAGTTAGAATTAGCAGACTATAATGAAAATGGAGTAGTTTGTAAAGTAACAGCAGATTTTTGTTGGGATGACATTAATACTTGCTTATATGGTGATTTTTATACAGACCCGATATATTTTAACCAAACCAACTGAGGTAAGAAAATGGAATGTAGTAAATGTAAAAAGGAAATATTGAATGTAGACATACCTGATTATACAAACTTGGGTGTTTTGGTAAAAGAAAAGAATTCATACTTTTTGTGTAAGATTTGTAGGAAACCTTTAGAGGAAGAACACAAAGATATACCTGCAATCCAATTAATCACACAGGTTGATAGGTTGTTAAGTGAAGGTGCTACGGTGTATGTCAAATTTACTTGTCATAACTGTGGTAGTAGACAGACATCAAGTGTTCCAAATACATTTCATACTCATGGATATAATTGTGAAGAATGTAGTAAGGTAAGTTTCCCAAGTAAGTTTGGGTTCTCAACAATAATGTCAGTAGGTGGAGTAAAATGATTAAACAACTAACAATAGAGAATATTTTGGAACAGGCAAAGAAAGTGTTGGTTAGTAATGGTAAACATATACCACAAATAATTGGTGTAAATAAAGAAGGTAAGATGTTGATTATAGTTTTTCCTTTTAATGAAGAATCAAGAGAGATAGCTTTACAATCAGTTAGAAAGTTTGTAGTAGAGAATAATATTGTAAGGTATTTCACTATAATTGAAGGATGGTTAACAGAACAAAAAATAGATGATGGAGCAAAACCATATATACAACCAAGTTTAAATGTTGATAGAAAAGAATGTTTAGTAGTTACAGAATATAGTAAGTTTAACAACCCAAGAGGTATAACAGTTATTTTTAAGAGGGATATTAACAATAAAGTTGTTGAGTTTAGTGAACCAGTAAGTAGTGATAATCATCAAACTGTTTGGAATGTATTTAATAACTTAAAGGAAATTAGAGAAAACCAAAACAAGAGAATTGATAGTTCAAATGAACAGTTTATTAAAAATATCATAAAACAAACAATTAGGAAGAATAGGGAGAAGTTGAAAAAGGTAAAAAGTGAAGAGGAGTTTAAGAAAATAGTAGCAGAGCATATTGAAGAGATTCAAAGTAGTATAGATGATTATAAGAGGAAGCATACATTAGAAGATATACACAAATAAGATGTATAGGTTAGATGGAAAAAATAGAGGGAGTAGTAGATAAAGGAGTATATTGTTGGGATTGTAATAAGTATTATGATTATGAAGATATAAAAGATAGAAGATGTCCAAAAGAACATAAAGTAGGTGCTAAAAAATGATAGATATTAAAAAAGTGGAAAAGTATAATAGAATACTGAAACAAAGAAAGAAGTTAATGGAACAAACTTTAGTAGTTCCAGTAGATAAATCAGCAAAGAAGGAGTATATAAAATCACTATTAGGTGAGGGGGAAAAAGAAAATGGAAATAAAAATAGATATTGATAAATCATTACTAAGAGCAAAAATAAGTGAAGCTGTAGAAAAAGTATTAATAAGTGAAGCTAAATATCTTGCATCAGATAGATATGGTAATGATATTAAAGATATAGTTGAAAGTAAAGTTGATAAAGAATTAAATAAATTTAAACCAGAAGTAATTGAAGAATATCTTAAAAAAGCATTTATAATTTATTTAGAGAAATACAATATAAAAGATATAATTAAAACAATGAAGAATAAAAATTAAGGAGGAAAAAGAAAATGGAAAAAGAAAATAAAATAGATGTAGTAAAAAAGAAAGTAGAAGAAGGAAAGCAGAAGGTAAAGGAGGTAGCAAAAAAGACAAATGAGTTTGTGAAGAAAAGTCCCTACAAAGCAGTGGCAGTAGGTGTTGGTATAGGTAGTATGTTAGGTGGTTTGTTTGGATTTTTATTAGGAAAGAAAAAGAAGTAAGGAGGTGAAAAGAATGGTAGGTGAGGAGATGGATAACTTCATTGAAGTCACAACCAAAGAGGAAGCAAATAAAGTAGATTTAATGGAGTATAGATTTGTAGTGTTTTCAGAGACAAGACAAAAATATATATTTGTCAAAAGAAAGTATGTGAAAGAAAAATGATAGAATTTGTAAAGGAAGTATTGAATAAAATATTTCCAAATGAGATAGAGATGGTAAAGAAGATAGTTAAAAAGTTAGAGGACTACTATTTTATTGTAGTAATTATCCTCCTATTTCAATTGTTTGTGTTGACAATAATAGCAGTAGGAGTTTGGAGGTAATATGTTTAGATGTAAAATGTGTGGAAGAAAATTAACCAATAAAAATAGTATTATAAGAGGGTTGGGTTTAGTTTGTTGGGGTAAGGTAAAGATGAAGATTAATCAAAAACCAGTGGTGATGTATTAAAATGTTTAAATGTTCAAACTGTGGTATAAACATAAAACCAGATGTAATGGCGTTTGAAATTAATCAAGTGTTAGTAGGTAGTAGACTTACAAAAAAATCATCAATAGTTTTGTGTTATGCATGTAGTGTAAATAGAATTGATGAAGAAGTTATTGGGAAGTTGTTAAAAGGTGATTGTATTTGAAAGTGTATTGGATTATTATCCCAAAAAGTGCACGGAGGTGAAAAAATGACAAAAAGGGAAAAAAGTGACTTGGTAAGAAAAGTAAAACCAAAACCAAAAGTAAAGGTAAGTAAACCAATAGACGGTAGAACGTTGAAGTGGAAAGATTGGAAAAAGCTCTGTGAAAAGAGAAAAATCCAACTACTTGCTTTTACCAAAAAAGGTAAATTAAACATCTCTCAAATTGCAAAAGAGATGAACCTTTATAGGAATTTGGTTTTTAGCTATGCCAAAGAATTGAAGAAAGAGAAGAGAATACTTAAGATTGTACGAGGAAACATAGTGTTGAGTTAGTAGTAAGAATGTCAAACTACTATACGAAGTATGTAACTCCTACAATTATCTACTTTATAGAGGAGGGAGAAAAAACAGTTAGAGAGATAGCAAAACTCTGTAAAGTAAGTGAGTTTTATGTAAAGAAAGTTAGAGATATGTATGAACAAATATATATTGAGTTATGGAAAAAAGATGGTAACTTACAAAACAATAGTAGAAGAGATTTTACAAGAGTTGAGTAGACGTATTGGAAACTATGAAAACAACAAATTTTACAAACCTCCTTATTACAATGGCCGACTACGAGCAGAATTGCATTCTGCCATTCAAAAGTGTGATAGTTTAAAGGAATTTATTTTAGATAGAATAAAAGAAGTTGGAGGTAAAAGGTGAATAATATAAAAGATAAGAGGTGTAAGTTAAGTATGGATAATATTGAGGAAACAAAACAACTTCCTTCAAAGGGTGGATTTAAAAGAGTTGAAGATAGAGGAGAAGTATTTGCTCTATGTGAAGGGATAAAATTATTAGAACCTTTTGAATGGTTCTATAGAGAGGTGTATTTTGACAAACAGAGGGGATGGATTCTAACAGTTATGTATGATAATTATACAAACACACCTGTATTGGGCTATTGGGCTGTTGGACTATGGAAACACAGAACAATTTGGGAGTTTAATAAATCTAAACAAAAGAAAGTTAGAAAGAAAGTTATTATTGATGACAACTACTATGTTGAGATGATAGAAGACACAATTGGGTTTGCTTTAATTTTGGAGTTTAGAAAGTGGTATAAGGAGTGGAAAAATGGGACAAACAGATTACCCCATGATTGTGTAACCAAAGACCAAACGGATTGAGATGTTTCGTTCGATGCGTTCTAAAGTTTTTAATGAATTTTTTTGAAAATTTATCCATTTTATGACTTTTTCATTGAGATACGTAGCTTTTTCTTAATTAAGTATTCGTTTAAAGTAGTAAGAGTAGATTTCATGAAAAGATAAAGATCTGATTTTGAGTGTTCTTTAATTGAAATTTTGTGAGAAGTGTTAGATGTTAAATCCTTAAAAAGATTGGAAGGAGTGCTTTCTATTTCAAGATAAGTTCCAATTTCTTCTGGGTGATGGGCGTCACTACCTGCACTTAAATATTTTGTTTTGTTAAGATAATCCTCCTTTGGCACTTTTGAAACTTTCTCTAATTTTGTGAGTAATCCTTGAAGAGGAGATTGAAGATGAAGATAACAAATTAAAGATCGCAAATTTTGAAAAGACGTGTTGGTTACCTCTATTGCTCCTAGTTCACTGATTGATTCTATAAAAGTTTCTTTACCTAGAATGGTGATAACTGAAGTTTTGCCGATCGTATAAGGATGAGTTACAGTAGCAAACAAACCTTTCTCTTTGACAAATTCAATTAATTCTTTGTGAGTTAAGTGAAACGGTCTAAGTTCTTGATAAGAATAAATTACAGGATCTTGTGAGAAGACAATGAGATCCACTCCTTCTTTTGTGACACATTCAACCCCTGGGAAAAGAAAGCTTTTTGGCGGTTTTGTTTTATTCATAAATTCGTAGGCTTTCTGTGGATTTTTATATGAATGTTCTGTGACAATAACAACGTTAATCTGATGACGTTTCAGCTCTTCCCATAGATGGTTACATTTCTCTAGAGCACGGTTTGCGTTTTTGGAAAGGTTAGGATGAAAATGACAATCAATACGGAATTTCATTGAAGAACCTTCAAGTAATATCTTACTGAGTCAATGATTAAAAGTGCAGATAGAAAAATCGCAGTTTCATTGAGGATAGATATGGAAAATGCTAGATGAAGAATAAATGAAATGGCTAAAATGGCGGCATAGAGGTTAGGAAGTACGCCCGCAACTGCTTTAAATTTCCAGTCAGATTTAAGGGTTGAAGCGTGGTAAATGGTTCTAATTACTTTTGAAAAAGCCATGACATATACTAAGATTGCTCCAAAAATTCCTTGTATCAAACCAGCGACAACTAAACCAATAATGAGAAGTGTGAAGTTAAGATTGTCGCAGATCATATCAATGAATTTTCCTTTGTCAGAATCTGTTTTTAGGTAGCGGGCCAGAACACCATCCACAAAATCTAGTATTAAGCTAAAAAGCATTAAACTAAGAGCAAGGTAAGGTTTATGTGGTAGAACAAAAATGAAAATAACCATTAAAAAAACTGCAAAATAACTTATCATTGAAGGAGTTATTTTTAGTTTAGCTAATAAGACAATTAGTGGCCTGAAGTGAACATCTCTAAATTTAGTAGATTTGTTGTACAATTCGTTACCCCTTATTTTGGTCATTGTAAAATTTTACTCTTCTTGTTATATAGTTTTCTCAACTTTATTACATCTATAAGAAAGACATCTATTACAAATTGATTATTCACACCTAATAATAAATCTCTATCTGCATCTAAAACAAGGTGGATTGTTTTTCCTACTTGCTCTTTGTTAAAGGTAGAGTTTCTCACAATATAGTTGTGAAATTTTAATAAAAACTCCCTTTCTGTTCCACCCTCCTGAAGGAATTGTACCATACCCTTTTTAACTTCATCAAATTGTCCACTCCCAACTAACTTACTAACTATAAAGTTGAAAGTACCATCTAAAGTGTTAGATAGAAGATTTTCCATACTTACCTTACCACTTGCACCAGTTGTCTGAAGTTTATTTAGTCCCCACCTCATATCTCCATTACTATTCTCTACAATATACTTTATACTTTCCTCATCATAATCAAGTTGTTCCATCTTACAAATATACCTCAACCTCTCTATCATCTCTTCTTTTTCAATAGGCTGAAAGTTATAAGTGGAGCATCTACTTACTATAGCTGGAACAACTTTACTCACACTATTACAACTTAAAATAAATCTACAAGTTTGGGCATACTTCTCCATAATCCTCCTTAAAGCCTGTTGAGCATCAATATACATGGAATCAACTTCATCAAGTAGAATTATTTTAAATTTCGCCTCTAATGGTAGTGATTTGGCAAAGTATTTGATTTTATCCCTTACTGTTTCTATCTTTCTTTCATCTGATGCATTCAATTCCATAAAATTGATAGGTTTCAACTCTCCATATAACTCATTACCAATAGCTAACGCAGTAGTGGTTTTGCCCGTCCCAGGTTTTCCATGAAAGAGACTGTGGTTAATATTACCATTCTTCACCATAGTTTTCAACTCTTCAATCACCTTTTTATTTCCAACAATCTCACTTAACTTTTTCGGACGGAATTTTTCCACAAATATTTCTGTATCCATTTTCTTACCTCCATTTTGGTTAATTAGGTATGGTATTTTATATATTTTACCCCGTTTTTATTGGTTTTGAGGGTATCTTTTCCACTACCATATATATTGATATTTATTCTTCACTTATCTTCTGTTTTTGAGTTATGTAGTATGCAATACTACATGCATCAGCTTCATGTTGATTCATCATTATACCATACAATTTAATTACCCTCTCCATCATATCTTCTTTTTTTGCTCCACCATTACCAGTGAAAAGTTTTTTATGTGCTCTAATTGCTACCATTCTCCATTCAATATCATTCTGATTAAGTAGATATTTTACCACTCCTACTGTTTCACCAATTCTATAACTATAATTCCCAAACGGATATGAGTGATAAGGGTAGTTTTCTATCCCTACAAACTCTACATTGTATTTTTTGATTAGTGAGATGATATTGTTTGCTATTTGTATACTTCTAATTATATCTTCATCTTCTTTTGATGTTATAAAAGTTCCATTATACTTTACTCCATTATTTAACACACATATCCCTGTGTTAACTAACGCCAAATCAATCCCCATAACTATCATTTTAACCTCTTTACATTTGAAAATATTATCTCTTCACATTCTTGACACAACCTACTCTTTCTTTGAAAGTTAAGGTTTGATTTTTCTAATTTCTGTACATCTGAGTGTATATAATCACCAAAAACTTTCTTTAATCGCACACTTACTCCAGAAGGACTGCCAATCTCTTCTGTTTTGGAGTTGGATAATCTTAACTCTCTTCTGGGGAACTTACTTACTTTCTTAATTTCTCCACATCTATCACATTTCTTTCTTACCATTTTGATATGGATGCTGTCCACATTCCTTATATGATGTAAACGGACACAAACCCTCTTGTTGAAATGTTTGTATACTTGGAAAGAATAAATCTTCTCTTTCATAAATATACCTCGGTTGATTATTTTCGTCAACCATACAATGATGAAATTTTTGATGGGTGATATTTTTCTTTAAAAAATCTATACTCTCTTCTAAAAATAAACCAAAATAGTCCCTCAAATATAAAAGTATCCATCCCCTCTCTTTCCACTTAGGTTGTTTGTCCTTTAGCATATGTTTGATACACGGTGGTAAGGGTAAATCACTATTTAACTTAATATCTTTACCCAAACTTAAGTTTGTTGGTAAACCTCTAAACATTCTATCTTGTGTATCAAAGTGTTTAATGTTTAACACCTTCTTTCCGTAGATATACCTCTCTACAAAATTCTGTTTGTTAGCCAACTCTCTTATACTATCTATACCACTTACTAACTGTTCTTTAGAGAGTGGTATACAAAACTTCCCTCGTTTAAAGTTGTATGTATTTGGTATGCGAGTAATCCTCCTTATATCTCCTAAACACTGTTTATCTGAGTGAAGATTTAATTTATTGGATAGTAATAACTGAGTTGTAAGTACAGTTGATTTTTTGTCTATGAGGTTATCCCTTACAAATATATAGAAATGAAAACCTCCACCACTAAACACTACACAATGTTTAACATCTTTATCCATACAAAATTTGTGTAATTTTACCACTTCACCATATGTATGTAGACCATCAAAATCAAAAAATAACTTCTCTATAGCAATATCTTTCTCTCCAACCATTACCCTACCATCTCTTAGCTCATGATTTGTGTAACTATTTACTGTAGTAAATAAATCTCTTTTCATTCCATTATGTTTATTTACCCAATTATAAAACTCATCCATACTATTTACTATCCTTCTTGGTGGTGCAATTTCTCTGGGAAATCTATTAAACAACTTTTCTATTCCATCCATCTTCTTACTCCTTTTTATACAAAAACCATACAAGTATTGAAATTATTATTAAACTTCCTACAACATAAAATCCAAATAAAAATGGTAAATTTTCTTTCATTTTTTCTTCATCCTTAACTTCTGTTATTTGTTTATTTATTGTATGTAACTTAACTTCATCCAGATATGTTAGTGAAGTATCAACTTTACTCTTTACTTCTCTTATTTCTTCCTTAACATCTTCCAAATTACACATAATTGGATTTTCAACCTTCACCTTCTCATTTAACTTCTTCTTAACTTTACCAATCTCATCTAAAATACTCTCTTCTAAATCATCCAAATTATTATCAAAATTCTTATCTAACTTTCTACAATCTTTTGTAGTTATAGGTATGTCAACCTTAACAATTATACTTTTATTCACATCACTACAAGTTAGTTTTTGGGTATCAACACTATTTAAAATAAACAAACTATCATTAATAGCAAATACATCCAACTCTATTTCCTTCTCTATATCTACTGACTGTGCAACTACTATTGGTATTAAGAGTAAGATATGTATACTCATAAGTAATCTCATAACTTTATTTAAAATCAACATACTTACACCACCTTCTAAAGCCACAATCACCACAACTTTTAAGGTTTGGTGGAAACATACCCTCAACTACTCTTTTCCTTGTAGTAAATATTGCTTCCTTAAACTCATCCATCTCTTGTTGATTAATGTTGTAGTTATCAATATGATTATTGTAAGGATAGTAAATTGTTCCTTTGTTAATGGTTTTGTTAACTTTACCACTTTCTTCTAACAACAACTTATACCAAAATAAATCTACCTTATACCACCTTCTCTTACTTAGTGTTGGATAACCAGTTTTTACATCAACAATTACCAATTCATCACTAAAGTTAATGTGTAATCTATCTGGTATACCAACCAAATCTAACCTTCCTACTTCAATCTTTTCTTCACTTATTAGTGGAAGATAATACTTCTCTGGATTGTTTGGTTTTGTTTTTCTGCATCTTTCCCATCTTTTAATTTCAAACTTTAAAAAATTTTTTTTGTAGTTTTCATCCCTACCTTTAATATCAACTACACTAAAGGGTAAGATTAAACTTCCATTTCTAATCTTTACCTTCTTGAAATAGGTCTCTACAAAATCATGCACATTACTCCCAATATCATAATATTCCCTATACTTCTCTTTCTTACCATCTACATAACATAGTTTATAGGCATAAGGACAAAAATCATACAATCCCTTTTTACTCTTACTAAATCTTACTTTCATTTTAATACGACACCAAACTTTGCTGTGGACTAAGTTCTGCAATACTCCAATCTAAGGAGATAAAAATCCTGCCAATCTTACCTTTCACAACTTCATCTATATGTTTTTTGATATTGATTTTTAATGGAAATTTAATATTACTATCATCTATTGCTATCACATCAGTGTCAGGAAAATTTAACACATAAATTAATTTAAACCTACTACCAACTCTTAAACCTAAACCCAAATGTTTATTAGACCAATTCAACGCTCTCAAAGTTGGTCTGTTTAGAGGTTTGTTGTTTTTATCAACATATTGTTCTACTGGTTTGGTTATGGTAGCTGGTATACCTATACTTTCTAAATTTTGTTTACCTTCTCTTATACTTCTTATAATATTTTTAACATACTCAACTATCTTTTCTTTCTCAACCCTACTTAAAACCATTTCCAACACTTTATATTGTGTTTGTTTAGCCAATAAACTACTGTCTGCACGTTTTGTTTCAAACCCTACAATATCCAACTCTTTTAACTTCTTTCCTTTATGCCAAATTAACATACCTGCATATTTTTTCTTGGTACCTACCTCCAATCCACCCTTAACTTTTTTTAGGTTGAATAGTAAGGTTGAGTATATCCTCTCCATTTTGTTTTTGAATTTATGACTATCTATATTGTATTTCTTTGCAAAAGCAAAGTAGGATTTGTTTAACTTCTCTAATATTAACCCGCCAACCTCTTCCAATCTATCACTACCAACATTTACCTTACAAAAACTCGAATCAGTATCTCCATAAATAAATTCTATCACTTTTAGTGAGTTGGTTTTATATTTTGGTAACAACTCAATGTTAATCTCATCAATCTTCTCCTTAGAGTAGGTTAATATCTCCCTACCTATTTTGGTTATACTATCAGCAATTCTAACATCAAATAATCTGGAGTTGTGAAAGGTAAGGTAGCCATAAAATACATTACTTAAAGTTTTAAGAGCAAAATCTTCTTCTATCAATAATTTAAACTCACTATCACTTTTATACTGTTTATTTGCAATTCTCTTACCAATATCATCTCTTATGTTCACCATCTTCTCAACTACTTGACTAAATATACCTATTGTTCCTTTATTACTAGTAATTTGTTTTACTTTATTTATAAATTTACCATATTCTGTCAAATCTAAACTATTGTTCACCAAGGAAATTCACCACCTTTTTATTTATTAAACCAGGATTGTTTAATTCATTTTCCCAAATAACTAAACAATCATAACCATACTTTTTATATCTTTGAACTCTTTCTTTTACTATTTTATTTTTAGTTAAATTAGGATTATCTTTTAAAAATCGTGTATAATGTTTTATCTCTTTCCACCATATTAACATTTCTTTACTCATAACTATTGACCTTCTGTTAGTTTTCATTTTTATTTTTATAAAACCTTCATATTCTTTCTTATATAGTCTTCCATACTTAAATCACTTTCTTTCCATCTTGAATAATGTTCCATTAGTTCAGGAGATAAATCCATACCAGTAATAATTGATGGATAAAGTGATTTTAAATCAAACACTATAACATTCTCATGCAAACCTCTTTTTGGTTCAAACACTTTTGCTCCCTCAAAATACTCTCTTGCTTTGGGAGTTTTTGTAGGAAAACAAACTCTACCTTTCCAAAAATCCATTAACATATTATCCACTAAAAATGTCTCACTATAATAATCAGCAAATCTACTTTTACTAAACCTTCTTATTGTATCAAATCTATCAATCACATTCACCTTTTCATCTATCTCCTTTAGAAGAATAACATCTCCAAAATTATAGTTTAACAATTCACTATAATTATCTTCCCACATTTTGTAGGTTGATGATATTTTTCTTTTACCCTTACCTAACACTTCTTTACCAACTTCTTCTAATTTATAACTGCCTAAAGTTTTAGGATAAAGATGAGAGAATGCTTTTAACATATCCAATACTACCTTACCCTTAATCACTACATTTTTGTAGTGTTTATCAACAATTACTTCTTTCATAGGGGAAAGTAGGTCATACCTTACATTTAACTTCTTTAATCTTTCTATTAAATACATCATATCAAATGTTTCAACATTCCATCCGGTAATTATATCACAATCTATTTGTGTGTATAAATCCAAAAAATAGTTAAGCATCTCTCTTTCATTACCGAACTTAAACACATTAACTTCATACTCTTTACCATACCAATCAAACTTCTTTACCAACTTGCTCTTTTTAAAGTCACTCCTCCAAACAAATATGAAAAAATTGTTGGTAAAATTATCATAGCCACCTATTGTTAGTATTTCATTCTCTGGTAAGTATATGGATGGAAACACCCTATCATCCATCTCTAAATCAATATACAACACTCTTAATTTCTTCCTCTCTAACTTATCAACTCTATCTATTGTATACCTTGTAGGAAACAGTATATCTGCTTCCCAAGTTTGAGTAAACCTTTCCCTTAGCTCAGGAACGTTTGCCGGTAGCTTACAAACAACTTTAACCATCTTCTCACCAAAATTACCAACTATTTTTGTTTGTTCATACCTTACTATATTTGGATTTTTTATTACCTCTCCTTCCCTAACATAAAAATATGGTTGGAAATCCTTTACTTTCTTTACTACTCTTTTTCTATTTTTCCCCCTATCAAATATATATATTATTGGCTTTCCACCTTCCACTTTATAGTCAACTATCATCTTAATAATCCAACAACTTATTTGTTTTTGATTCACCTACCTTATTTTGCTGACCACCATCCTTTACACTACCTATTTTATGGGCATATTTTTCAAAAGCATATTTAAATCCTTTCTCCACAACCATATCAATAAAGTTGAGTGATTCCCATACTATTGGGTGCATGTTAGCTTTTACAAACTCTTTATAAAAAACCTTATCTTTTCTTAACTTATCCAACATATCAAACTGTTTAATTGTGATATGTAAGTTATGAAGTGATAATAATGAACCTGCTTTACTTCCTTTTTCCTTAAACATATTAATATCATTATTTACACATACAGAACAGTCACAAGGTAACTCTTGTATATTTGGATTGTTTTTAAAACTTTCACCTCCACATAAGGGTGTGGAATATTTAAAGGTGTTTGGTAGAAAGTATACTCTCATTGATTGTCCTCTAACATAGCTACTACTATCAAATGTAAGGTTTGTTATAAAGTTTGAGAGATAATAAAACATAGCAGAATAGGTTATACCACTTATTCCAAAAATATGGAGATTACTCCTCACTCCTTTATCATATAAATACATTAAAACACTTGCCATATAAAGTGGGTTGTGACTTTTACCCTTAAAACTTGCGGCTATACCATCAAAACCATCTAACTTATCTATCATCTTCCACCATTCATCAGCCCATTTAAATTCCAAACCATACATCTGGAATACCTTATAAAGTTTGAGTTTTTTACTATTTCTTTTACTTACCATCATTCTATGGTTTTCTTCACTAATATCCATACATTTTTTATAATCCCTATACCACATAGAGTAAGGTGGAAAATCTAAACCCATACCAAGGTTACAATTCTCTTCTTGCCATCTTAACACTTTTAAGGGATTTATACTATCACTAATATCTATTCCCTTGTAGAGTTTGTTTGACATTAGTTGAAATCCACCACTATCACCAATAACACACATATCATCAGGTATTCTAAAAAACTTTCTCATACTCCCTTTTATATTACAAACATTTGGATAAGAAACTAACACATATGGGTAGTAAAACATACTATTTTTAGTCCACCAAGTTATATCATATTTGTCTTTTATCTCTTTTGCTTTATAGCCATCACCGCCATTAACTGGAATCATAACTGGTATAAATTTCGCCTTATCACTCAAATTCAATTTCATCACCTTCATCATCTTCAAAATCTTCAAAAACTATTTCTTCTTTCTTCCTTGGTAACATTTGTTCACTATGACATTTTTTACACTTTACTATGGTGTCTTCTATAAGCTTTAAATACCCCTTATTAACATTCTCTAAATATCCACATTCTTTACATTCAACTTCATATAGTTCACTGCTCATACATTATACCCCCACTTTTTTAAAACCTCAAACGTTTCGTTTGTTCTTTCCTCATCATACTTTCCTTCTTTCATCTTCTTTATGTAAGTTTGTATACCTTTCCATTTTTTGATGTTGTTTTTCCATTTATCTACCTCTATATTGTTATGGGAAAAAGCAATTGCTTTACGAAAACAAGCATTACATTCTCCACAAGGTTGTAAATCATACTTACCATTATCCTTAAAACAACTAAATGTATGATGAAGTAGTTTTTCCTTACCAACATTCTTCATAAACCATTTAACCATTGAGTTTTTAGTCATATTCCAAAAAGGACTATCTACTTCAATCTTTTTTCCATGTAATAAAGTTAATAAGTTAGAGATATCTTTACAAAACTCTTTAGTCCTATCTGGTATGGATGTTTCACCTTTTTGGAGTATTAACCATATCTTATCACCGTAGTAGGAAGCAGTCATAATAAGGAAAGCATTCCTTAACGGTAAGTTGGCATCTATCTCTTCCCATTGTCCTAAACTTATTGCTTCCAAATTTATTTCTAACTTTAAATCATCTCCTTCTTCATTTATTTTTGTTACCAATTCTAAACAATTTATCAACTCCTTTTTACTATACCTACTGCCAACATTAACATACAAACATTTGGGTTTGTTAAGGTAGTAGTAGGCTATTAAACTATCTACACCTCCACTAAATAACAACACTTCGTTCATCTTCCACCATCTGAGAGTCTTTTTAAATTTATTTTATATTTTTTTTTGTAGAGCTTAATTAACCTTTCTTCATTAAGATTGAGATTGTTACATATAGATAAGAAGAAGAAAAATATATCAATAAGCTCTCCCTCAACTTTATTATAATCTACAAACTTTGCTTTTTCCCACCATTTCCAATTGAACTCATCTTCCAACTCTATTACTTCATGGATTAACGCCTTTGCTAAAGCTAAAGTTGTGATAGGTTTCTCACTAAATAACCTTACCTTATTATCTAACTTTTTCTGTAGGCCTAAGAGTTCTTTTAAATTTCCCAATTTTCTTCACCTGTAAATCTAACATAATATTAGTAAGTAGTGTTTTGAGAAGGGTAATATCCTCTTTTATTTTATTTAACTCATCATATGTTCGTCTTACCAGATAAGAGTCGTCTTCAAATTCATACTTAAAATTCTCTAAATACTCATCTATTTGTACAACTTTATCTTGTATGGAAGTTAAGTTTGTATTAAAATATTTCATCCAATCATTCAACCCAACCATATATTTTTTTACTTCAATTCTTAAATTATCTATCTCTTCTCCTTTAATGTTTGTTTTATTTTCTTCCAATCTATACCACCTCGTAAACATCCAATACACTTATCATCTATTAAATAATCATACTTAAGCTTTTTTAATATCAACTTATCATAAGGTACTTTATACTTCTTCAACCAATTTTTTGTTACTTTCAAATCTGTTTTATACCTACTTGTGAAGATAAAAATTTTAAACTTTTTATACCTTATCCACCTTAAAACTTCTATTGCTTCTGGAATAATTTTCCTTTTTGCATATTCAAACTTTTTACTCTTCTTTTTTACTTCCTCACAGATTGTTCCATCTAAATCCACACAAACAATCTTACCTTTCCATGACAATTTTACCAAACTCCGTTGATACTTAATATTCTTATAGTAAGTAGTAAAGTTAGGATAAATAATGTAAAAGTTAGAAAAATTAATGTTTTCATTGTCCACGGATATTTATGATAGAGTGTGTATTTAAACCATTCCTTATCTATCACATATCCTTGATGTTCATCTATAAAATCAAAAAACTCATCTGATTTCCATTGATTATACCTAAAATATACATACATAACAACATACAGTAAAATTATTATTCCCGCACCTATCCATACACTCATCTTCTTACTCCTTTATATTTTTTAATTATTTTATAGAAGTATAAATTCATTTCTTTACCTAATTTTTTCTCAGCAAATATATTGGTTTTAAATAAGGCAAAGTCCCTTGCAAATTGTTCTCCAACATCATTTATTGTGGTGTTTGCAAGTCTTCTATAGTAGGTTTTCTCACTATCACTCAACATGGTAATCCATATGTGATGACCTAACTCATGGTAAAGTGTGTTTTCAACATCTGCAATAGGTTTACCTTTTGCCTTAACATAAATGTCTGCACTATGAATGTAGTATATACCAGACCAACCGTAGTTTATTCCAACCAAAAAAATTGTTACGGGTAAAACTCCACATAGAAAGTATAACAAAAAGTTTGGAAACCTTATTTTTGATAGATAATCTTCAATCCTTCTTAACATTTAACAACACCTTTTTCTTTTCTTGTGGTAAAAGTAACCTACCAACAATACTCTCATAACTAACATTTAGTTTAGTTTGCTTACTTATCTTGCCTTTCATTATTTTTTGGTTAACTTTTCTATCATAAAACTTCCTTGGGTCTTTAACTCCAGCCATTTTAGCTGCCCACATAGATAGGAGAGTGGAACCACATTGTCTACATAGTCTAACTTCATCTTTCTTTTTATCATATATGGGAACATCACATGATACACTATACTGAAAAGGAAAGTTTAACTTCTTACCTAAAATCCACTCTTCGGATTTCATTATGTTTTGCATTATAGGTAAGGGTTTAATCCTACTACCAACTATTGTGGAATATTTAATATTTTCAAAAAAACTATCTAAAAACTTTTCACTATTATCAGGGTAGTGTCCAGATTCTGTTAATTGTGTAAAACCACCAACTATATATACATTTTTGTATTTGTTGTTTAAAATTATACTTTCTGCTAAAGTAGTTGCTATTGATAAGAAAATTTGATTCCTATTTGCTACCCAAGCTTGTGTGGATTTAATATCATCTTCTGTTCCTGTAGTTACTTCTATATCCTTCCTTATTAATGATGATGGGTCATTTACCATCTTGTAGATTGGTTTTAAATCTACTATTTTAAGTGGAATATCCAACTGTTTACTCAACTTTTTTACAGCCCACTTTTCCGACTCTTCTGATTTCTGACCATAAGTAAAATGTAATAATGTAGTGGAGTAACCAACTAATTTTGATACATATGCAGATAAAGTAGAATCAATTCCACCACTACATATTACTATTGCCGCTTCCTTACTACTTGTTTTTCCATCAAATGTTGGGTGATAGAAATTTGGTGTAAAGTTGTATTGTCGTTCCATACCACTATCAATGTCTATTTCAACTATGGTGTAACCCGGAATAGTGTGATAGTAATAGTCTTCCCATACATTATACCCACATCTATTACAATCAGTTAACAACCCCATAGCACTACTAATTGCTCCTTCATTTGAATGGATAATATACCCATAAGGTCTGATGTAACCACTTGCAAGTGGTTTATAATCTGTTACATGGTACAATCTTCTTCTCTTATTATCATACAAAATAAAAGCAAATCCACCATTTAAATACTCCATTACTTTCTTCATATCTCCACCAAATTTAATGTAGGCGTTAATAATAGCCTCACTATCTATTTGTGTTTTATATCTTCCTTCTTTCAAACTTTTGTATGTTTTATTTGATACACTTCCATTGTGACTTATAACAATATCATCTTTCCAGATTGGTTGCAAGTTTGTTATGGTTGATTGTACTTCTGTTTCTGGCTGTGCTCTAAAATTACCTATAAATAAACTGCCAATTTTGTTATACTCACTTACAAACTTTTTTACATTCTTTCTTTCTACTTTATAAGTAAGTGTTGATTTAAACATCTCTCTAAACCCTTTTTTTGTGTTGATAACAAAAATTCCAAATCCATCTTCTCCTCTTTTTTCTGCTTCAGTAAAAAGTTTATCAAACACTTTATAAGGAAACACACCTTCTCTATTCCATACACTTATAAGTCCACACATCTTAAATCCATATTGGTAATTTCATCTTGGTATATTTTGTAAGTTTGTGTTTTTTCATAAAATACTCTCTATTTCTATCTAGTAATTTTTTTAAATCAAACACCTTACTAACAGTGAATGATTCATAATGTATTGCTGAAGTTGGTAAACACCATATCTTAAACCCTGCTCTTTTTGCTCTCATACAATGGTCTGCATCTTCATATCCGTAAGGTATGAATTTTTTATCTATTCCACCAATTTTATCAATTACTTCCCTTTTAACATAGTGACCTGCATAACTTACAAATCCAACTTCTTTGGGTTTAGAATGTTGTCCTACATCTATTACACCCCTATCAGGATGAAATGCATCTCCATCATATTTTATTTCTCCACCAAAATGTTGAATTAACCCATTAGGAAAGTGTAGTTTTGTTCCAAAAATTCCCCCCTCTAATTTTCTAATCCAAATCCAATATAAATACTCACTTAGCCAACTTTTATCTACCAACATATCATCATGGATAAAAATAGTATCATATAACTTACATGTAGACCATATTTCATTTTGTATTCTTGCTATTCCATTCTTCTTTTTATCAACATACTCTAATAATTTAATCTCATCTTTATCATACATTTGTTGAGCTTTAGTTATTGAAGATTTAAGTTTTTTAAGAGATTGTTTATACATCTTTTGTTTTGGATTTATAGTTGTGATTACTACTAATAATTTCATAATTTCACCTCATTAAACTTATTAATTTTTTCAACAACTTTATTAACATCATTCAATTCATCTTCCCAGATTCAGTTATGTTATGAATTTGTTTAAGATGAGTATTTGTTATTTCTTTAAAATTTTTATAGCAAATTAAACATTTCATATTAAAGCTCTCCCTGAAGTATGTTGAAATCCTGTTTGGGCATTTTTTAGTCCTAATTTCTTATATTGTCCTTCACTATCAAATTTGCAGTCCCAGAAACAGCCCTGACATAAATTTTTAAAATCTTTTCTGAAATCCATCTCAAACCTAACTCTTTTTTCATCCTCTAATAAATCCCAAACTTTAATCTTACTACTTCCTCTTATATCCCTACATGTTCTAACTCCTCCATCTGCGTCTACAACTAAGGAATTATATGGGTTATCACACATCCAATTTGCATCATAACCATACTTAATTGCTTCATCAAAATAATCTAATGAGTTGTGGATTAAATACTTACCACTTGCTTTCATTTCTTTTAAACTATTTAATACATTACAAAATTTTATATAATCTTCAGGTTTTAATATATAATCCTTCATAGTTTCTGTTCCCATACCAAAATCATAAAATTCATTTTTCTTCCAAGTTAGAGTTGTTATTTCACACCATACATCCAACTTACTTAACCTTATAATAGTTGGTATAATCTCATCCAAATTCTTACTTGTTAATGTTATGGTAGCATGTAAATCCTTCACTCCATTCTCCTTAAACTTTAATAACCAATACAAACCTTCATTACTCTTTTTTAACACATGTTTGTCAGGAACCTTAATAACATCTGTTGTTATGGTATCTAAACTTACTGACCAATTTCTTATCCCAACTTCAATTAACTTATCAAACCACTTACTAATAAACGGCTCCGTTGAATTACTTGCTATGGCGTAGGGGATGTTTTCCCTATTCATTAACCTTACCATTTCAACTAATTGCTCACCTAATAATAATATTTCACCTCCCATTAGTATGTTGAACCCACTATTTAGCTTTTTTAGGGTGGTTAATACCTTTAATTTACCATCCAAATCCAATTCATTATCCCAAGCTGATTGGTTATATTTGTTTGGTCTAACAATTTGGCAGTAAGAACAGCGCAAATTGCATCTGCGCGTAGCAAAATAAGTTGTAGTAACTATAGGTATCATTCTCTCCCTCCATTATTTATTAATCTCAAAAATTCTGTTCTTAAATCATAGCTCTTAAATATTCCTCTTATGGCAGATGTACCGGAAAAATTTTCAACCTTAACTCCCCTCATACACTCACAAAAATGCTTACCTTCCATTATAATCATAGCACCTTGTGGTTTTAACATCTTCATTAAATCTTCAACTATCTCTTCAGCAAGATTTTCTTGAATTACCAACCTTGCAGATTTCCATCTAATCAACCTTATCAACTTACTTATACCAATCACTTTTCCGTTAGGTACATATCCAATCGCCACTTTAAACTCTATTGGAACCATATGATGTTCACACATACTATACACTGTAAACCATTTTTTGTACTGTAGGTTAGTGTTTGTTGATGTGAAAGTTTTTATCTCAGGTTTTTCAATCTCATTATAGCCAACAAACAACTCTTTATACATTTTTACAACTCTTTTTGGTGTCTCTTTTAAACCTTCTCTATTAGGGTCTTCTCCAATATACTCTAATACTCTTACTATATTCCCCTCTATTGTTTCATTCTTATTCTCTTTTTCCCAAGGGAATGTTATCCAAGTGTCCACTTCATAACTATAATAGTTAGGTTTAACACTACTATTGGTTTTACAATATAAAGTAGCCAGTTTATTGTGTGGGTATCTTTTTTTAAATGTGTTTAAGGTGTTTCCACTATCACAAATATCATCCACAATTAGAGTATGAGAAGTTATGTCAACTTTATTTTCAATTAATCTTATGGTAAACACATTACTGAGTTTTTGTACTAACAATGCCGCAATAACACTTCCGCCTCTGGGTACACCATACACACTTTTAATCTTACCCCTTTCCACATCACCATACACTTGTGCGAATAAAAGTTTTACCACTCCAATAATTTCAGACCAACATACTTCAAGTACTCTCCCTTTACTTTTACTAGTTATATAATCCATCTATTCCCACCTCTTTACATATCTCATATTTATAAGAATTAACGTTAGACATACAAATTTGTATAATTTCAATTTTTTTATCTATTATCACTAAATTTGCTATCCCTTCTATTATATAATCATTACATTCTCCCTTGTAACTTATAACTCCATATGATAACTCACATTTATGTGCAAGAAGTTCAAAAACTTCTTTATTTTCTTGTAACCATTTTTCTACTTTTTCCTTCTCATAATTTATAGTAAAATCCACGCTCATTATTAAAAATAATATCAAAAACATACTTATACTTACTATCTTTAAATACTTCCAATCTTTATTCTTTTCTGCCATTTTTTTACCATCTCCCTTTTTCTTACTTTCTCTTCTAACCTTTTGTAAAAAGCTTCAGCATTTCTCTTCTTTATTAAATAAAACCTTTCTTGCTCTATTGTAACAGGTTTCCACCATGTTGGTAAGTTTAACTCCTTTTTCTCATCTACTATTTCTAACCCCATTTTAAACACCTGTACAAAAATTGTACACCTGGATTTGCATCCTATTAGAGTAGTTAAATCCTTCATCTAAACATCTTTCAATAAGCCATCTTTGTTTACTTTCTAACTCATCTAAATCACTTGCTGCAGGCATTAAATACACCTTCTTTTTTGGTATGTTAAACACACTAACATAATCTACCATTACCTCTTGAATATCTATCTCATTTGCAACTACAAATTTGAAAATGGATTTTGGATTGTGGATAAACCACTTTATTACATCTTCTTTATATCTACGGCCTAAACTCATACCACTATTTGTAAGTTTTGGAGAACAGGTGTATTGGTTTACTTCCATATCAAACTCTATGGTAGGTTTTATAGTGGTATTTGTTTCAACCTCAATATATACATTACCATAATCCTTATGTAGTTGATTTAGAAAACCCACCAAAACATTTTGTCTTAAAAGTGGTTCTCCACCAGTAAGTGTTATAGAACCACCTTCTAACATTTTTTTCAACCAACCTTCTTCTTCCCACTTTCTAATCAACTCCTTATAAGTATAGGGTGTTTTTTGTTTAGTAAACACTTCTATACTATCACAAAGCCAAGTTGCATTTTTATCTCTCACCAAATCACTTTGTTTCCAATCTTTTGGTAAGTTTTTTATGTTAGGGTTTCCACACAAAAGATTACATGATGACAATCTTAGAAATAAGGATAACCTTCCTTGGCTTGTTCCTTCCCCCTGATGAGAAAGGAATTGTTCTGCAATTATTATTTTTTCTTCCATTACCCCTCTCTTTTAAAAATCACTATTCTAATTATATTTATAACCATAGTTATAATTACTCCTCTAAATATGCCACTAATACTACTTTCTTTACTTATCCAAACTACAACAAATACAACTATAAAGGGTACACCCCACCATAGATACTCACTAATCATCTCTCTATCTGATTTGGTGTTGTATACCATCATTTTGATTTTTTTGTTCTACTAAATTTTGTTTTTGTTGAGAGAAATTTTGTTTGATAAAATTGACAGCCGAGTTAACATCATTAACTAATACAGTTGAGTGGTGAACTATCCAAGGGTCAAGATTTTTATGTTGGGAGATAATAATTGTTGGTTTGTTTAACATAAATGCATACATCAACTCCATTGAGGTTCCTACACTTGATTTATAGAGATTAGCAACAACCAAATCACTTTGTTGGATATCATACTTATCTAATCCAATAATCTCTCTGAAAGATTGCCATCTTTGTGCATTCCTCCTTATGGGGTTTAACACAACAAAATTAGAACCAAGTTTACTTTCTATTTCTTCTCTCCATTTAATATCTACTTCATCAACTTGACCAAATTTATAGTAGAAGTTCTCTACCTCAGTTTGGCAAGTAATCGGACCAGCTACATATATTTTCATACACCCTCACCTTTTTTTAATTTTAATCTCCTCTGTACTGAGAACACGATGTTTGTGTTTCATACACCTTAACTCTACTAACATTTAAGTTAGTATTTTTTACCCATTCAAAAATATGTTTTGAGATATTCTCAGCAGTAGGTTCAAAATCAACTGGGTAATTTTTAAACTTATTATATGTATTATCAGAAAAGAACTTACCCATAATCTTGTCATTTCTATACCACATAAAACTATGGTCAAATGTATCAATTAATGGTTGAACAACTTTCTTTAAATCCTTAAAATCCATCACAAATCCATTCTTATCTAACTTACCTTTTATTGTAACCTTACACCTATAGCTATGACCATGCAAGTTTTGGCATCCATCTTTATGGAAGGTTAGCCTATGCCCCATTTCCCAACTAAAATTCTTAATTATTTCCATCTTTACCTCTTAAAATAATTTTTTCAAAATGTTCTGGTAAAACTTTTTCTTGAAAACCTGTGTCCCAACATAAGTATGTAGGTTCTTTAAATCTAAAATCATCGTATGCCATCTTAACTCACCGGGGAAAGCATATAAAACAATTCCAAATCTTCATCTTTCTTAATTACCCACATAGGAAGATTTGTTTGAAAGAATAATTTCACATCTCCCTTTAACTTATCAAACACATTTCTAAAACCAAAGGCGTATTTACTTTTCACCTCACCATCCACTTTAATAAAAGAAGTTGGTATCTCTCTCCTAATTACTCCAGTTTGTATATCTCCAACATCCACTTTTAAGATATACCCACCATCATTTTTCAACACCTCTACTGGATAGGTTGCTTCATTAACTACTTCACTGTCTAATGCTATTGAGTGTATATCTTCTGCTCTAACTCCAATAACTGCATTAAGAGTTGTTCCTTTCTCACTAACAACTTTTTCTTCTTCAAACTTCCATATCTTATCAACAGTTTGTGCCATTTCCTTACTTTCAATATTATCTTCTGCTGAGGTAAGAAATCTAACCATCATTTTTGGCTCCCTCCTTTTCACAACTAAATACCCACTATCTTGGTTAACTTCCACTTCATCCTTTAAATCAAATCTATCTAAAAACTTTTCAAACAAACTTATATTTCCAACACAAATTTTACCTGGTTCTACCATACTGAGGGTTTTAATCACCTTAACAAACACCTTACCAGTTTTATCCGTTGCTACTACTTCACCTTTATTTCCTTCTATCTTCATAACAAAATCCTTTACTATATAATCCTTTCCACCCTCTTCCGTTTGACCAGATAGACTAATCAAACTTAACAACTTCTTCATCTCATCTACCTTTATTTTAAATTTACCAGACATTTATATCCTCCTCCAATATTTTTTGTTTTTTTGGTGTTGTATTTAAAAAACTAATCACAACAAAAAGTATAACCATACTAAATATAAAAAACAACACCTGACTATTCACAATTAGAATGGAAGTTATGGTGGATAAACCAAAAGTATAATAGGTGTAGTATATACCTACAAAACTTATTGATGTTAGTAATAAAACTATAAATGATAGAAAAATAAACACATTACTACTTACTTTCATTTAAATCTCCTCTTAATAATTTAAACACATCTTCACCTTTCCAGTTAAATGTTTTACTTTCCTTATCAACTTCTAAAAATCCAAACTCTTGTCCCTCTACATTAACATTATATTTTGATTTATCTACCATAACACTATACACTACTTTATCATTTAACACCTTTCTTATACACCTTAACTTTTGCCACATCATTCTGTTGGTATCTTTCTTAACTTTTGCTATCTCTTCATCTCCTTCTAAAATTATGAAATCCGCATGACTAACAAAAAATGTATCAATGGGTAGTGATTTGATTTGTTCTAACAACTCTAAAAACATTTTATTCCTATTCTTCCAATATCTATACTCCACACCTTTATCCGGTGTGAGGTATTGTTCCAGCCTCATTTGTAATTCAGCATATTTAAGAAGTTGACTTAAACCATCTAACGCAACCACTTTTATGCTCTCCTTCTCTATGTTTCTACTTAACCATTCAATATACAATCTCACCTTATTCATAGTTTCTTTATAGTCAATACTTACATTATTACCATCTTTAAACATAGTAAGAGGGTTAACAACATAAATATTATTTATTTTGTTGGTATTATAAGTATGAAGTAATGGTTCATTACCACCATCTAAATCCAAAATCATCATCTTTTCCTTACCCTTTAAAGGATAAGATTGTAACAAACCACTCTTACCAGTTCCATCTTCACCATAGATTAAGGAGCAAAACATACTTTTTGTTTTGAGTTGTTTGTCAGGAAATAATATATCCCTTATTTGATTATCAGAATAAACTACTGATTGGTTTTTTGGTTGTTTAACTTCCTTAACAATTTGCTCTCCAACTGTGTTTGTTGTTATACTATCCCAATCATTTGACATTTAAACCACCTCTTATCCCATAAAATCCTTAAAAAAGTCATCATTATCTTTTGCTACTACTTCATTTGATTTACCTTCTAACTTTACTCCATCGTAAACATTTTTAACTTCTGGTTTTATTCCCACATCACCAAGTTGTTTTACTTCAACTTTGGGAATTATCCAATCTTTGTATGGTAACACCATACAATCTAACATTATAACATTTGGTGTTGGATTACTGCCCCCTGGAGGTGCCAACCAAGGTCTACCTACTACCAATACCTTACTACCTTCTGCGAAATCTATATTAACATCTTCTTTCACTTTACAAACAGTTGTTGTTCTTTCTTCTACTGGAGATTCTTCATCATCTATTATAAGTGTTTTACTACCTCTGGCTTCACTATAGGAGATGAGATTTGCTTCCTTAACAACCGTTAAATTTGTAAAATTTGGTGGTATTTTATTATTGTTAATCCATTCAATAAACTTACTTTGTCTTGTAGTAAAATTGTTAAACATCTTTTCAATTAGTTGTATACTATCTCCCTCTAATGCTTTCTTTAGACTTTCATTTTGTGCTGGTATAAAGTCTGTATCATTTGATGATATGTTATACATATTTTCTCCTTGTTGACTTTTATCTATTCCTACAAAACTAATTGGTGTTAGAAGTGGTATGTTATCCTTACAAGTTTTACCTTGGAGTGATAAAGAGAATGGTTTGGGTTTAGGTTTTTCCATCCCTTCCTTAACCTCTATCTGAGGTAAACATACACCATAAACATTTTGCATATAACTATCTTCTTCACTTGTCAAATCTCTACCTGCAATTTTTGAGGGTGTACCATCTGTTTTTAATTTTGGTTGAAGGAATATGGGAATTTTCTTCCCATCCTTCTCTTCTAATCTAATAACTTTTTCTTTTATCATCTCTTCCATAGAGTTGGTTTTTAACGCCTCATTATACCTATCTAATAGTTGTTTTCTAATATTGATATTCATATCTCTTTTTTGTCCGTAAGATAAAACAAACCCCTCCCAATGTGTAGCATTACTATACAACTTCCTTTTATAATCTGCCCTCAGTTTGTTTAACGCCTTCTTTTCTAACATCTCCTCACTATCTTTTGGTAAAGCTTTCTTTAACATCTCATAGTTAGTTTTAAAATCATCTCTCAACTTACCAACTTCTATATTTATTTTCTTATTCCATTCATCAAATATTTTTTCATCCATCTTAACATCCTCCTATTTTTTATTTTTGATAAAGAAGAAAGAGAGGAAATTAATCCCCCTCTTTCTTTTCTTCTTCTTCTGAAGTTGTTGATTCCTCAGACCCTTCTGAAGTTTCTGCTGTACTTTCTTCTTTATTCTCTTCTTTATTCTCTTCTTCTTGTGTCATTTCATCCACCTCCGTGTTTTTGAAAAAACCACTTACTATCTCTTTCAACTTCTCAAACATTTTTTTCATCACTTTTAGGTAAAACTAACTCTTCTTTTATCACACCCTTAAACTCTAACTCTATTCTCATACCATCTTTAAGGTTATGTTTTTCCCTTAATTTGATAGGTATAATAACTTGTCCAACAGAATTTAGAGCTGGTCTAAATGTGTTACTTATCTCTTGCGGTTTATCTTCTGCCATTTTTTTACCCCATAGTTTAAAATCCACATAAAAATCCTTATCGTATGTGTACGATAAAAATATTAAAATACCTCTACTATTTAATTATTATTTTAATAGAAAATATATTTTCTAATTTATATTTTGTATAATAATAGTAGTTAAATACTTTTGAAATATTTTTAAAAGTATGGTACTGACCGTAGTGGTAAAGGATTCTTCTTCTGAGTATAATAACTTCATTAACCATATTAAAACCAATCATACAATAATAAATTATGATTCAGATGATATACATTCCATAGTAATTAGAGAGGGCAAAAATGTGTTAGGTAAGGAGAATGTATATTTTATTTATGGAGTAGATGGGTTAGGTAAGAGGAAACAAACAACTATTTATAATATATTGGAGAAGTATAAATATAGTGATGTGAGAGTATATATTTTAGTTGACTCCATATTGGAGTTGATTAACAAACTAACAAGGTTAGGGAGTGTAAAGTATTTCAACACACCCAAAGATGATACATCACTTTCCAATAACATTCATACCGTTAAAATGGTGTTTTTTGAAGAAGATAGAAGTAAGGTGTTTAGGAGACTATCACTTATAAAGGATTACCATTTAAACCAGTTATATCCCTTGATTTTTGGCAGTTTAGTAGGGAGGAATATTAAAGGGTTAAGGAAGTTAAACACCCTAATCTACCGTGCAAAACCTCAGTATATTAAGTCATTTTTAGCCTACACATTTCCACTCCAAGATAGCAGTGTTAGGGTGAAGATTACACCCTCTTGCAGACTGTCAGAAGTGGAAGAAAGTGTGAGAAAAGCAATCCAAAAGAGGTATAAATGTAGTGTTAGTGAGAGTAAACAATACCTTAAAATCATCAAAAAATTGATGGATAAACCAAACTTTGACTTCAAACTCTACTTGCAAAAGTTGGGTTTGCCCCCAAAAGAGTTAGAGTTTTTTGGTGTGAAGACCACAAAAAGGGTTGAAAGGATTGAGAAGAAGATAGTGAAAAGAGTGAAAAAAGTTGAACAACCCACTCTTTTGGGTTACTAAAATTTTAAGAAACATAAGAACGATAAGAACGGCATTTGTAAATATTCCAAAATATATGTTAGAATATATAGGTTAAATTTACCGGATGAAAAATGAGGGAAAATTATAAAATATATGATGTAAAATATACTTTTTATTATTATTAAAACCATATATATATATATAGTATATTATATATATATTATACATCAGTCAGTCAGGCAGTCAGTGTAACAAGTAAGTCAGATGTGAGTTGTAAAAAATTTTTTTATATATATATACAAAAATAAGAATTATAAAAAATATATTGTTTAAAATATATGTTGGATAATATATATACGTTTTTCATATTTAAATTTCCATAAAAAGAGGAAGTAGAAAGACAAAAATTGGTTAAAAAAAAAATAAGAAAATCGTAAGAATGAAAATAAGAATTAAGAAACGTAATATGAAATCGGTAAAATGGTAGATAAAGTAGATGAAGAGGAAAAAAAAGAGTGGCTGAAGTTTTTGGAAGAGAATCCAGAGATAAAGAAAGAACTCCAAGAAGTTGAAAGACTACAAGAGTTGATGGACGACCCAGGTATACCAGACTATGAAGCTATGCAGGCAGAGGAAGAACAACAGAAAGTTAAGGAGTATTTAGACATACAACTACAACAGACAAAGAGAGAAAAGAAAGAGAAAGAAATCTTAACAAAAACCCAAACAGATATAGAGAAGAAAAAGTTAGAAGAAAAAGCCGAAGAGATAGAGAAGTATTCAATCTACAGTAAGTGGAAATGGTTGTTTAGTCAAGTTAGTTTTAATAACGAAGTGTTTGGACAGACTTTACTACATGTGTTGATTGGTCAAATGCTATCACATCATAGAATACTGCTTGAGGCAGGTGAATGGTTAGATTTTAGAGTGAATGTTTTTGCTATTCAGGATGCTGGGAGTGGCAAGGGTACAGGTTTAAGTTTTTTAAGAAAGGTTGTAAAACATCTTAAAAAAACAATTAGGGTTGAAACCCCAACTGGCGATAAGGATGCCACAATAAGTTTGAAGATGAATAAAGCAACAGGAAGTATGACAGAAAGTCATTTGTTAAATGATTGGAAGAAGATAAAAGGAAAGTATGTTGAAGAAGTGAAAGAGGGATTAGTGACCCAAAGTGATATTGTGTTCTATGAAGAAGCAAGGATATTAGTGCAACCAGGGAAGTTTAATGAAAATCTACAAGATATATGGATTACCATAATGGAACCAATCGGAAGTGATAAGAATTTGTATAATAAAGGTTTGTTAGAATATGATAATCCTTGTCCGACAAAGGGAACATGTAGTTTGGTAGCAACCACAAGACCATTGGAAGGTATAAAATCCTATATTCTCTATACTGGATTACCCCAAAGAACGTTATTCATTCCAAGACAATTATCGTCAGAGGAGAGGAAGGAGATGAATAAAAAATCTTCACTATCATCAATAAGGGGAGAAGATAGTAAGTTTGATGGTGAATTTAATAACCTTGTAAGGGATTTGCAACGAGTGTGTAATAAAGCTTGGGTGAATTATATAGAGGTTAAACCCCAAGATAGAGATGAGATTGTTGGGATGTTAAACAACAAAATAGAAGAATTCACCAATTTTGTAATAGAAAATGTAAATCAACCTGAATTAAAAAATATACTCCATGATTTTGTTAGTAGATATAGGAACCATATGATTGTGTTGATGCATCATGCAGCTGTATTAAGGGAAGATAACAAAATAAAAAAAGAAGATGTTGAATACGCTTCTGGGTTTTTGAAGAGATGTTTTCACTTCCTTGTAAGTTGGTTGGAAACAACACTCATAGAAGATAAGGATGTTAAAGAAAGGGATAAAGAAAGAAAATACTATATAAGCCAATTTTTAAAACAAAATAACAATATTACTACTCGAAGGGAGTTAATCAAATACTTATCAAAAAAAATAAATAGAGCAGAAGTTTCGTGCTATAGGATTATTTGTAATTTTTCGGAAGGTAAAAACTCTTTATTAACTACTAATGGTGATTTTGTAAGTCTAAGGAAAGATGTATAAAATAATATGCTGTAAGTGTAACAGATTAATTGAAGATGTAGATGAGAAACCTACAAATACAAAGTTATATGTTGGTATGGGTATGAATAGGTTTTATACCATCAAACCATGTGAAGAATGTAAAAAGATTGATGATGAGATTAAACAAACCCTAAAGAAGAAGAGAAAGAAAGTTAAAAGAAAGAGGGGAGTAAGTAGAAAGAGCAAGAAAAAAAAAGAAAGAAGAAGAAGAAGAAAAGAAAGAAAATAAAAAAAATTAAACGGAGGAAAACAAAATGAGTACTGGAAAAGATGAAAGTGTTTTTGTAGGTGATAAACCATTCATGAACTATGTGAATGTGGTAACACTACAGTTTAACATAAAGAAGGCAAAAGAAATAGTGGTAAAGGCAAGGGGAAAGTATGTAAGCAAGGCAGTAGACATATGTGAAGTATCAAAGAGGATGTTAGATGGTTTAGTGGAGTATAATGGAGTAATTGTAGGTAGTGAGAGTTTTAAAAACAAAGAAGGAAGAGATATAAGAGTTAGTATAATAGAGTTAAGTTTAAGGAGTGTAATGAATGGTTAGAGAAAAAATAGGGTAGGGAATCATACAATTGCTTATCATCTTAACACAAAAGAAGAGAATAAGTTTGTTAGATATTGGAATAAGTTTTATGAATGGTATAATGAACAAAACATCCTAATCCAATTTTTTATAGTTGGTTTTATGTTAGGTGTTAGTTATCTTATTGCTGATTTTATTGGAGATAGTATTGTAAAAATTTATAATATTTTTTGGATAAAGTGAGGTGAAGTAGTATGAGGGGAGTATGTCAGAAGTGTAAAATAAGTGCAAGGAGTGGAAAGTTATGGTTAGTGTATGATGAGAAGTTAAGGGTAACAATACCAATCTGCCAAGAGTGTAAGGTTAAGATTGATTAGGTTGTAGATTGGTTTTAAACCATTCTAAACCTAAAAAAGAAAAGAGAGGTATAATTATACTACCACAGTAAGATATTCCAAAAAATTAGAAGTATGATATTCTCCAACCATATCTCTTTGTTACACTAAACCCCTTTTCTCCAAAATTTTTCTAACAAATATTGGTGGCTTCTTTTCTTTTATTTTTTTTTGTACCTTAAAAAACAACTCCTCACTTATAAGTTGGGGGATTTTTGCCTTATACTCTAACACTTCTGTTTTAATGAGATTTTTACTACTATCATAAAACTTCTCTTTGTAAGTGAGTATACCAATGTAAGATTTATTGTGTAGAATATTATACACAGTTCCTGAGTACATTTTAAACTTTTGTGCTATGGCATTTTGGGTGTTACCTTCTAAAATTAATTTAAACATCTCTCTCACTATTTCTGCTTTTCTATTATCTAACTGCCAGGTTTTCTCTCTACCCTTAACACAACTTCTAAATCCAAAAGGTGGTGGAGAGAAAGGTAGACCTTCTTCCATCTTTCTTTTGTGTAACTTCCTTGTATCTCGTCTCATTTTTTGGATTAACTCTTCATTCACAACTCCTTTAATTCCTACTACTAATGAGTCTTCTTGTTTTATCTCACCATCTTCTAAGGAAAACACTCTCACATCTTTTAGGTGTAACATCTCTAATGTATCTTTTTGTAAACTTGCATTCCTTGCAAATCTATCTAAATTCTTAAACACAATGGCGTTGATTTTCTTATGAACAGTGGCGTCCATTATCATTCTATTAAAATCTGGTCTATCTTTATCTGCTCCGGTTATATATTTATCCCTATCATACACTTCTATTAAGTCGGCTCCTTTCCCATACATTTTAACATATCTTTCTAAATCCTTCCTCTGGTTTAGTATGGAAGTTTCTGTTTCATCTTTTGATAAATCATACATTTTTTGTGACAACCTTACATATGCACCAAATTTTAGTTTGTTATTTTTATCTTCTTCTGCCATTTTTATAAAATTTTAGGCGGGATACCCACACTCTTTAGGTGTTTAATTTTAATAATAATCCACAGGTTGCTTCTCTGCTCTACTACCTTTCCACCACCACATTCTATACATTAAATTCTTCTTTCTATCTACACTAAACCCATAGTCTATCTCTGGGTCATCAGTATACTTCTCATAGATTGTAATCCTCAATCTTGGTTTTAATGCAGGCCATAGTCTCTTATGCCACTTACATTTCCACTCCATACCTCTTCCGGGTTTTATTCCATTGTTTTTCTTCCAGAACTTACACTCTTTATCTTTACAATCTTTGTTTGGATTATAGTTTGGGTTTTTATTATAGTAGTCAACAAAGTTAACATTAAACACTCCAAACTCATAGTGATGACGTATGAAGTAAGCCATCTTCTCTAATGTGTCAATTTGGTTAATTGGGACATGTTTTAAGTAAGGTAAGTAGGTGGCTTTCCTCTTCCAATACTTCTGTTGATGTCGTGTTATGTTTAATCTACTCTCTGGATTGATTGGTTCTATCTTTTGTGCTTGTAAGTTAACTCTATCCTTTTTACCATACTTACTATCTGGATATTTTACCATTTTAGGTTAAATCATATATAGTTAAAGTGGTGTTCACCCCGTGTCTCGGTACCAAATTTTTTTAATTTAAATTTATTGGTTTTTGTTTGTACCTACAAATAAAGTAAGTGATTCACTAGTTTGATGGATGCAAAACCATACCATTTTTTTGATTGAGGTATAACAACTATATATTTAAAATCCAACAACATTGAAGTTGGTAAAAGTTTCTCTGTTGAAAAAAATATAAATTTTAAGGAAATATGAATCATAGGTGTAATAATAGGAAAATTCCGTTTTCGTTGTTATACCGGTTTAAGGTAAATAAATTAAAAATTAACAAACAAATTCCTTTACTTCATTCAATGAACTAAGTACAATATACTTTTGATGGTTAGGTAAAATTTCTTAAAAGTTTAGTTTGAACTACTTTTTTAATTCTATCTAACATTTTAACTCGTCCAATTGTTTGTAATAAATTCTACATCTCCTCGTTTTTCAGCTGTCTCAACCGCGTATTTTTGTGCAATCACATAACTTAATTTTGTTTGCACTGCTATCTGTGCCCAACTCATTGGCTTACCATTAGGTTGACGTTTTTTCCTCAACTCATAGCACATCTTCTTTTTATTTTCCTTCTCTTCTTTTTTAACATCTCTAACTTTTTCTTCTTCTATAATTTTTTCTTTTTTTACTTCTTTCTTTTTTTCTTTCTCTTTTTTTTGTTTAACTTTCGCATCTTCTTCTAATTTTTTTAACTTCTCCCGCATCTTACCTTCTATGTTTTTTCTCTCCATTTCCATGTAATTTTTAACATCCTTAACATCTACTAAACTATGTTTATAGTGTTTGTTATACTCACTAAAAAAATCATCTTCTTGTTCACAAATCGCAAAGGGTGGTGGGTCAATACTAAACTTTATACCTATCTCAGAGGTTAACTCCCGCCACCAAATAAACTCACCAGGAACGAGGGAGTTTAACAACTCAATATCAACTTGTTTGAAGTTTTGGGTTGTTATAAGTTTTGATTTGTCTCCGGGGGAGATGGTACCTAAAAATGTCTCCGTAACACTATCAACAAAGCTTGGATATGTTTGAAAATAATTTTGTGTAGTAGAGATTGTAAAACCTCCCTTACCCTTTGCTCTGATTGTGTTCAACAACCTTATTGTTTCATCTGCAAGTTGTTTTTGATAGCTTACCTCAATGGATTTTGGTAGTATGGATTTTATCTCCTCAAAAATTAAACAGATTGGATTTTTAACCTTGCCCGTACCTAATGCTTTCTCTATACCTTGCAGGAAAGTTAGCCAAACAAAGTATCTCAATCTATTTTGTGGTATGTATTTTAAAGTAAGAAAGTGGATATGTTTATTGTCATTCAACAACTCCAAAAAATTAATATTTTTTTTAAAGTTATGTGGTTGAAGCATGAAGTGCTCTCTAAAAATTGTAAAGTTATCCCTTATAGTTTGTAAGGTGCGAACATTGCCTGACATTCTAACTGGGATGAATAAATCACTTGGGTTGTAAGAAAATAA
>CEPX01010934.1_pt1 | contig 37757 bp, 32 predicted proteins | sample 361361 | NCBI WGS metagenome assembly CEPX01 (sample SAMEA2619974, study PRJEB7988) | marine metagenome | biome: marine biome (ENVO:00000447); feature: mesopelagic zone (ENVO:00000213) & marine oxygen minimum zone (ENVO:01000065); material: "saline water (ENVO:00002010), including plankton...
CAGTTGGTTAGAGCATCCGACTCATAATCGGCAGGTCCCCTGTTCGAGCCAGGGTGGGGCCACCACTCCCTAAAGGGTTGCACGGTTAGCAATCGCTAACATGTGTAAATTAGGCTCGCCTGAAGCACCCCTTGAAGCACCTTAACCAAACTATCAGATTTTTATCAGATGAACGAATAAGAAAAATATCGCTTTTTCAGTCTTGCATTAAATATAATTAGTGACGCAGCACTCTTATTTGGAGATAAATTTTCATTGTGCCGACTGCAGAAGAAAATGAAAAGTTGCTGTCTACCGTAAACCCACGTTTACAAGAGGGATCGGCTCTATAAATGTTATATTAATGAAGTGGAACAGATATTCTCACCTTGCGTTTATACATTGCGGAACCTCCTTCAATATTGAAGATAAAGTGAGATGCAAAATATTCTGTCTGTCTCCACGCGAGAACATCATTCCCCCTCGCAAAGACAAGGGTCTTTGTTCTCATACATCCCCATAGCGTCGCGAAGATTATAGAGACTCATTCACACTAAAAGTGGTCAATGACATATAAAAATTGTCGACCATCAGTTAATAACGAAAACTGTTTACTTGTCATGACTCTATGAGACTATAAAATAAGCTTTTCAAATCATCATCACTAAATCTCTCTTCAGAGTGCTTGCTCTGCGGAGGAATTGAAGCGCTTTGTCTATCTGGCTCTTCTTCATCTAGTTCATGTATGCGTTGTTGAACAATAGCTTTTGCGTGATCGGCGTTATAACCTGTCACTTTTGCTAGCGTAGTCAAAAAATCAATATGTTCAGTCAACTCATCTTCTGTACTTAAATCATCGATAGAATCTCGAGTTTGTGAGAATTCGTATCTTATTGCATTCTCAACAGCTTCATCGACATCAGGGTATTCGCCACGAGGAAGAAATTCATTAATTTTCTCAATCATTGCCACTAGATCGTCTGAATGTATTCCCTGATCAAAAATTTTTACAATCTTGCATTTAGTTGCAAACAATAACTGTGATTTTAGGTGATATTCGTCATCGATATAGTTATAAAATTTCCAATGCAATTCTGGAAACAACGGCCCATCTGTCCAAGAAACTAAGTCAAGGGAATTAGATTCAAGTAAATTTAGTAGTATCTCAAGGAAATAATTGTCACTTGAGCACTCCCACCACTCGAAGAGTAAACTAGCCCTCTCCGAAAGTGGAAGGTCATCATAACGAAACTTTACGGAGCCATTTTTTGTCTCGCTTTTATATACTGGCGTTTCGCCCATATTGCGGGCAAATCCCTTAAAGCGTGATATAAAAAATCTTATTACATTATCATGTGTTCCAAAAGTGTCTTTCATATGCTGCCATAAGTGCACAACCCAGTCAGACCGACTCGCCGCCTTAGCTAACAACCCTAATAATTCCTTATTATTTAGATACGATTTTAAAAAGTCTCTGACTGATGGATTAACGAACGTAACTGTCCTATTTGAAATAGAAATAAAACCTGATTCTAATGAACGCAGAGCTTCTTCAAAGTCGTTTGGTTCAATTGCTTGTGAATAAAATCGACAAACTGCTCGATGCAACCTTAAATAATTATCTTTAAGAATCTCAATATCCTGCCCGTATTGACGACAAAAAAATAAGGCTATCAAGAGGTTCTGACACTTCATACTGAGCGTCATAAAGGGTTTTTTCCAAATAAGGTCAGGATTTTGCAAGGAAGCATAGATAAACTTTGGATACTCTTCAGGTTCAATACTATCAAAAAGTTCACTGGAAACTGATGCGATAACTCGAGGGTTATAGTTTTTGTGATCTACTATTTTTCCTAACCAATCTCCTTTTAGGATAGATTCGAAATGCTGTTGAGAAAGCCCCGATATAAGCAAGTGATTAAAAAAGATATGTGACCTCAACTTACGCGTGTATATTCCTACATCTAACAAATATTTTGCCAGTTGAAGTCGTCGGTCATCGACATGATCTGAAAGCCTTCGAGCCTCCTCAAAAATGTGAGCCCTTGTAGTGAGAATAAACCGTGCGTTCTTAGTTCTCCTTACGCGTTTAACAAAAATTGATAACGCGGTATCACGTTGAAGAAGGGCTTGTCGATCAAGCTCAATTCGCCCCAGAAAATCATCGAAAAAAAATACGGTTGGCTTGTCATCTTCAATTTTTGCAAAGCCATCCTCCAGAGAATTTATTGCATAAAATCTCCACCCATCATTTAAATAATTGTATGAGACCATTTTCGCTAAAGTGGTCTTTCCCACCCCAGGAGGGCCTGAAATAATTAATACTTTTTCTTTTTCTAATTTCTCTATCGCTTCATCAAAACTTGGATTACGCGCATAAACCTTAAGATCTTCTAAAATCTCAGATTTAGTCGATTGAGTGAAAGCTTCTAGGCCAGATTGCAGAATTCTTTCAATGACAGCAGTACTTGATAGCCATAATTTGATATTCGATTTCTCTATTTCCGGATGTTGTTTTAAGGCCGCTTCGATATCCTCACGGCCCCATATATCATCTGGCTGCAATAGAAAGTCGTTAAAAATACTGAAGAGTTCGTCGCTTTTATTAGGTGTCAAAGACTGTGAGGTAAAAAATAAATAACGTTTTGGTGCAAGCCTTATTAAATTCTTTATTTCTTTTCTCGCAGCTGTTTTTAGAGACGTAAAATTTGAGCCTATATAATGTTTACACTGTAGTACGATCGTTCCCTCACTTGAGGAGTGACGTCCATCAATACCGCCGTCAGGTCCAGGGCCAAATGCAGAAAACCGCTTTCCTATTTCAGCCTGAGCAATATCACGGCACAAATCTTCAAAATCGATTGGGGACAAGTTTTCTAGTCGTGACACGGCTTATAAACTTCGCATAAAATCTTTTAGGTGATTCACATTTTTTTACAGCGCTGAAATACGCACATACCTAGTTTCTCCATTATTCGACCAATGCAGTTAATTTCTTTGTCAATTCAACGAGCTCGGACTTCTCAACTCCATTATCATTGTATATTGATTGCTCAATAATTTTTGTCGCAGACATAGACGGCCAGAAGCGATCAATTACATCGTCCGGCTTCATACCTACTGCATTTCCAATAATTTTCTTAGCATCACAAATATCAGTGAAGGTGACTTCTGCACCTGATTGCTCTTTAATTAAATCTGCACAAAGATAATTTTCTATCTCACGTTTCCGAGTTGAATAGAAAGGTCTGTTTTGTGCCTCCACTTCAGCTTTACGTTTCTGGATAGACTTGACCTGCTCCGGACTGCCCCCAATATCTGAATCAAGAAAAACGCACCAAGGCAACCCCAAGTCATCAGCGAGCTTGTGAGTCACCCAGTGTTTAACGTTGCCGCTTCCTCCTGTTTGAAGGGGAACTATCATTGCGTCATCTAAGCTAACAGCCACATGCCCTGCATCTTTCAATATTGCTGTAGTATGACGCAGGAATGTTACATCAGATTTTCCTTCTACCAAAACAACACCTTTTGCTCGTTCCATTCCAGTTTCAGGTAATATACCTAGACTTTCTGCGGCTTCCTTAAGCACTAAATCATTTGGCATTTTAATTATTGGAACATTGCCATTTCTCGCGACAAAGCGGACGCCCTCAACTGGAATCAAACCAGCTAAGGCAGGTACGTGAGTAGTTACTAAAATCTGTCGATTGTCTTGATTAGCTAATTCAAGTAAAGCCCTCATCAGCATAATCTGATAGTTAGGATGCTGCGATGTTTCCGGCTCCTCAATGGCGTAAATAACTTTTCGATTCGCCCCACTGACGGCTTTTTCAGCTTCTGCACGAAAGAAATTTAGTAGAATTAATCGCCTTACTCCGCTGCCGCGTTTATTAATAGGTATGCCGTCCTTCCCATCTAATGTGAAGTTGAACGTCCATTTGGGCTTATCTTTGAATCGGGGCTTCAACTCATTAGCTAGTTCTGGGGCCATCTCGCGCAACTTCGCAAGTGTACGATTGGCTACATCGAGTACGCTCTGCTCAATTTGTTCTTCTAAGTAAGATATCTCTGATTGTAGCGAAGTTTGAGCTTCTTTCACTGCCTGCTGGAGAGGATTTTTGGCTTCAGCGTCCCCATCACTACTTTCACGGTCTGCCTTAAATAAGGCAAATGTCGGAAGTTGATCTTGAATTTTTGTCCAAACAGATTTCCCTTCGACTGACAACCCCTTATCGACATCCAATAACGTTTCAATGAGATTTAGCGGTTGAGAGGCATCTCGAATTGCCTTGCGCCAAAGAGAGGCTACTCGTTTGTCCGCAACCTTTTCCTCGATACCACGGTCTTTACCCAGCTTCTTTAGCTCAGCCATTTTCAAGCCAAGCATGTTATTTAACTGTTCTTCCTCAGGATGCTGGCAGCGAATGTAAGTTTTATCAGGTTTTCCAGAGGTAGTCGCCTTGAAAACCTTTATAATTTCGAAGCATCCCTCAGCATTAAGTAGTAGTTCGTCGGCCAAGGTTGTCTTAACGTTTTCATCCAAAATTAAGGCATCTGGAAGTTCATCAAATACGCAGGTTATCTCAAATTTATTCGCACCTGCTTCTAATTGGAAGCAATTTATATCATTTTTGTCCGCCTTTGCACCATCAGCTTCAAAGAATATTGCCAAAGCTTCCAATATCGTTGATTTTCCAAAGTCATTGCGACCAACAATGCCAGTCATAGCCTCATCAATAGGTATTACTGTCGTATCTTGATAACCTCTAAAATTAGTAAGTTTAACGGATTTCAAACGCATAATTAATTTCCTTATATAAGGCTTGAAGCTAAAGGGCTCCCGAACTGTTTTCCAATCTTATTTCTAACCTTTCTATTACTGGGAAAACTGATATTTACAAAATGCTTTTAGCTGTGAATTCAGCGAAGGGCGCAACACAGACTTACTGACAATTTTTAAAAAATCTCTTCTCGTTGAATACGGACCTCAAGTATAAGTCATCAGCATGCCTCAACCAAAGTCGTCTCCAACTCATGTTCTTCAATAGCCTGTATCACCTTATCTGCATCCACAAAGAAAAACTCCTTGCGTTTGTTGACCAAGTTGACCCGTTCATTTTCGAGTTGCTTGTGGATTTCAGACTCTAATCGAGGTGCATCTTCACAATAGAAAAAGCCATGTACGTCGAAGATATCAGGCACAGAGGCATCACCTAGCTCTCTCACTCGCTGATTAGGGTCTACTCGGCGTGTCATCCCCACTTTGACCACCTCCTTGCCGAACGAATTGACATTAGAAATAACATACACAAACCCAGCTCTTGTTTGCTGTGCCATTGAGACTGCGCGTTGTTCACGACTTTTTAGTACTTCCAATTCCTTCTGATGTGCTTCGAGCTCAATTCGTTGCTCATCAGTCATCGTCTCTAATTTCGCCAATTCACGTTGAACCAGTTTTTCCATTCGTTCGCGATCTTTCTTAGCCTTTTCTGCTGCGGCCTTAATTTTTTGCTCTTCTTTTTCAGCCTCTCGCTCGAACCTACGCTGCTCCCTATCCTCTTCTTTCTTCAATGCTTTTAATTGAGCTATTTCAAAGGTTAAGTTTAACTCTCTTAGCTTTGCTTCCAGGTATTCAGGCATAAGATAGGTTTTGGCCATATCGCCCCGTTTATTGATATCGTAAAACGCGCACTTTACTCTATCGTTAAGCCTGCCAATATTGTTCCAATCAGCCAGCGCGATAGCTGCCTTAACCTCGTTATCAAGGCAGCGTATACGAAGCTTAATCTCTCGATTAAACAATTTCTTTGCGCCAGCCTTTCTTCCGTTTACGGCGACATCGTCACCCATCTTACAAATACACGCCTCTTTATTTCGAACCATGTCTTTTATCGTGGCTTTCACAATTCCTAACTTCAGTTCAAGTTTTTCAATATCATCGGTCTTATGGGTAATCTGACAGAGTGTGTCGTCTACGGTACCAACACCTAAATCATGTTGATTGATGATGCTTCGCTTTTCGTCAAGCTCAGCTTTTGAGGCGCTGTAGCGCTGTTGTAAGCTAGCGTAGTTTTGTTGAGCTGATTTTACCTTTTCATCTTCAATATCTACTTCATGAAACTGCTGGCGAAGCGCTTCGTATTCGTCTTTGACTGATGCAGCATTTCCATGAAAATAATAGGCAAACGCGACTGAAATACCGATTAAGCTTGAACATGCTGCAACCCAATAAATTAATTCCATTTATATAGCCTCCGGTAATTCAACTTCTTGTTGCTTTTCTTTGGAAGCTCGAATAGCGTTTCTCATCAATAGCGACTCATTAAACTCCTTGGCTTCAGCGGTAAGATACCAGTCGGTTTCAATCTTTAGCTCCTCCATGGCAGCTTTTACTTCTTGCGGCGTTACATGGAAAAACTCTTTGCGGAAATTCTCAGTGTTGACGCGCTTATCATGAAATTTGTTGTGTAATGCTTTTTCTATGCGAGGGGCGTCGTTAACAAAGGCGAGAGCATGTACATCGAATCTAAAAGGCACGGAGGCGTCTCCAAGCTCATTAACGCGGTCCATGGGCTCCAGTCTCCGGGTCATGCCAATCTTCACGCCACCTTCGCCAAAGCTACCTCGATTTGAGATGACGTAAACATAACCCGCTTTGGTAATTTGAGCCTGGGAAACTGCACGTGCAAATTTCTCTTCCAGCCGAATCTTCTCAGCCTTGATTTTCTCGATTTGTCGCTCTAGTTTTGCGCGCTCTTCTCCCGCTAGCTGTTCAGCTTTTTTTCTTGCCTTGCTAAGTTCACTTTCCTGAACGGCAATCTCTTCATCAAGCTCATCGGAATCGTCATTGATCAGCTTCATTTGCTCGCGAAGCAATTCCCTCTGTTCTTTTCGCGCTATCTTGATATTTTCTTTGCGCTTTAATTCCACATGCCAGTGCTGAAGCTCTATGTATTTTAATCGTTCATATTCTGATGATATTTGAACCCCTGCGGTCTCCCCCAAATTGGCTAATTGTTCTATCAACCTATGAAGCTTATCTGAGGCCGTATTAAAGGTTGAGACTCGCATCTGACGTCGTATAAACTCAAACTCCGCGTTGAACGCTTTTAACAGTAGAACTCGGTAATCAGCTACCATTTTATTACCGTCTGATTTACTACCAAACCATTCCCAATTTGTAAGCGCATTTGTAGCTCTGTCTGCTTGGATGCATTCGTACTGCTTATCCCGACATTCCAGCACGCTCGACTTCAGTGCTTCGCTGTCGTCAAACTTAAACGTAGGTGGCGATAATCCCACGTTAATTCTTCTCACTTTTGCGATCGCGTCTGAAAGCAGTGACTCAAGTTTCTCCATATGTAAACGCCCATTTTCGATGCGTTTCTCAAGCGCAGATATTTGCTCCTTTTTGGCCTCAAGCAGGGCTTCAATAGTTGTGCTAGTTAATAGTGCCTGTCGTGACTGAATATATTCAGTTCTCATGCGAAATAATTTGTGTTTTTTATAGCCGTAAAAAAGAATGGAAACAGTGAAAAAAATTCCGGTAGCAATCGTGAAAATTGTGAGGTCATTCATATTGCTTTGTCCCTTTGCAATTTGAAGGTAGGAAGGAAGTAAAATCCATTGAATAAATTAATATATTAAATGGAGTTAATGTTCAAGGCTACGGGATAAAAACAGTGTGTTGGTTCAAATATTTCTACTGCACTACGCATATAACTTTATCTGTAACTCTGTAGCTAAGTTGTATAAACTAAATTCAGTCGGGCGTATTCTTTGTTTTGTCATTTAAGGCGTTACCCAGAACGTTCCCCAGAACGTTACCGAGATTTCGCCCGGCCCGTTACTCGGAAATTTTTCTTCTGATGTAACGTAGGGAGAAAGATCATTTTTACAAAGATTCAAATTATGAAGTAACGCTTCATTCGTAGGCTGCCAGCCAACGACCGTTCATTTGTATCGTCTCATGAAGAATTTTTTGAATTCCGTCAAAGCAGCTTATTTTCTTCTTACCTTTCGTAAAGTGATTATTTCGCATCGAAGATAAGGGAGAAGTCGTAATTCTTCGCAATGTTCAGCCATCAGTATCTTGCGTCAGGGTAGTCATGACTAAGTGAAAAACATTGTCTAAAAATCAAGTTATTGTGCCGCCAACATTAACATTAAAAGCGCGTCATTTTGATCATAAGCCAGATCTAAACATCACTGAAGTCGTTGAGTTCTTAAGCTTATATTTTTTATGATTAGTGCCTTAATTTCTGGACAAATTACTCTTACCCCTAGCTCTTTTTCATACGTTACGATCAGATCACACGCGGCCTTAAATTCGCTACTTTTCATGAGTGAAATCATGCGCCCTTTTATCCGCTCGTCATACAGATTGTTATCGACCATTTCGAACCCTCTCAGCATATATTTGATCGCCAATGAATCGGATACGATGGGCCCGTGTTCGGAATTTCTGATAGCTAAAGAGCGGCCTAAACGCAGCATACTAAATGGACAACCGCACCCAGCAAAAAACTGCAAAATCGCCTGCGATTTAACGCATGTTGCTGGCTCTAATTGTACACCAGAAAATGCTGTATCCTCCCACATAACGTATTCCCCATCAGTCGCATCCATTTGTTTTTGGAATTGATTTTCCAGCCTTTTTTGCAACGTTTTACCAGCCAACGAAGTAAAATCGCAGATCGATTGATACATAAAATAGCCTCGTAAATGGTGTAATTAAGTTAAAATGTTGAAGAGTAAGTCGCCAGCAGAAAGACAGCTTTTGGGGCTGAGAATATCAGCGATGAAGACGGACTTTATGCATCCATTCATAGCTCTGTTCTTTGAAATCTGGTGTGGTCCAATTCTGCCGAGTTGCCGAGATGTGATCGGCTCTTTGAATAAGTCTCGCAACATCTGTTTTTGCCTTAAAACCGTATCTGGCACCAGGGGAGTAGCAAGTCCATGCATGCTTAAGTTGATACGCAATTCCTGGGGCGCGTTTTTCTAATTCGAGCAATGGCGCTGCGCAAATTTCTAGCGTTAATTGAGCATGATCAACTAATGAGCCTATTGCTGTCCGTCTCATATCGGGTGTAAGTGTTTTGGTCTTTCCTATGTCATGAAGTAACCCCGCTACGATAGCAATATCTCCTTCAAGCTGATTAAAGGTTTGCATCGTGCTTACATTCCACGCCACACTCACACTGTGCCGAATTAACCCACCAGGATAGCTATGATGATACTTGAGACTCGCTGGACATTGTAAGTAACGTAAGCCAATAGCAGGTTGCAATAAAACATCACGTAAAAACTGACGTAACAATGGTTCTTTAATACGATCTGCCATAATCAACAAACCGTCGAATGCTTCCTCAAAAGGGCACAAAGATCGGGGCAAAACCGATAGATCTGGCCCCAAAAGTTTGGTATCCAAAACGGGAAGAATATTCTTACAGAAGAACTCCGCTTCTCCACCTCGTTGTGAGACCGAGGCTTCGATATAAACGAGCGAATGTGTTGTAAGCTCCACTGCTAGTAATTCGAAATTTGTGCATTTGACGACTAAATCTGCCGAGCCATCGGAAACAGTGATCAGCCGATAATTACGGTTAAACCGATCTGTCTTAGCCAGGACCTTGGTGATGACGTAATTACCCGCAAAACGCTTATAATCATATACATCACAAAGTAAAGGCTGGTAATTTTTCATGTGATGCAGTTTCATGACGACTCCTTCTCGCGTTGAGAGAAAATCTTCATGTCACGCTGTATGGCTTCCCAATCATAAAGTATCTTTTTTCTACCGAAAGGACGGATATAGTGAGTGCCCTCAAGGAACACGGTATCCTTAAGTTTTTCCCGGATTGTCCTGCATTCATACTTAATACGTTTTGCCAATTCATCAGTTGTAAGGTAAGTTGTCGTCATCGTGATCCTCAGTACTTCAAAGAGCCTTTATTGACACTCTAGAGGTACAATATGACAACAGTAAGGTACATGTCAACCTGAAATGTACCTGTATGATGGCAAAATGGTTTTGTATAGTGATAAAATGTAACCTTTCGGTCTTAATGGGCCAACGAAAACTTAAGATATCAGATGTGGTAAGAGAAACTGGTATTAACCGTAACACCATACATCGTCTGTATTATGAAAAGGCCACACGCATCGATTACGACATTTTAGATAAACTGTGCGACTATTTTAATTGTGAGGTGGGGGACTTTTTAGTCTTGAAACAGGAGTAGTGAAGTGTCCCTAAAAACTAAGCCACCTGTTGTGCGAGTTTCGTAAAGCCCATCGGTGTTAACTGTTTTAATGACGTTGTTTACACATGACTTCTCAATACATCAACCTCGATTTTCGTGAGAAGTAGCTTGAGACCACAACGTTTCACTTCGGTTTCCCGTTCGACAATAAGCAAAGACAGGACCGCTTGCTTTCTCTAATATTGATTTGAAGGTAGTTATGTCTGTAGAACTTATTTTACCTGCGATCACTGGTTGGTAAATTGCATCGATCTCTTCGGTGTTTGCAATCTTCTTTATCACATCAAAATTAACTTGATCTTCACTTTCGTTATCAGGACGATTACATATAATGACGGTGTACCCCAGCGCTTTAATCTTCTTGACATCACTGGCAGAGATTTGCGGCGATACAGTCATACTTGAACTTAGCTTTTTTGGCTCCACAATCCACCTCAAAGTACATTGATTGGAATTTTAATGTATTGTAACCCTGCCTTAGATTTAGCTCCAAAGTCTCCTAACCTAAGATTTGTCTGAAGGGAAGGGAATAATAACTTTGGCACTGATAAACTGGCATCTCTTGCTGTGCGTTTAGCAACAAATTCTTCAAGTTTTGTATCTGGGCGTATCTGCACATTTGTTCTTTTTTGTTCCTCTACTGAAATAGCAGACAGTGGTTCTTCTCCATCAGCGGGATAGTCATGACACAGGTAAATGGTCGTTTTATCTGGCAAGCTGTAGATGCGCTGAATAGAGTTAAATAAACTGGAGGCAGATCCCCCCGGAAAATCGCAACGCGCCGTTCCAATACGAGGCGAAAAAATAGTGTCGCCAACAAATATTGCATTAAACTCCTCACAGTAGTAACTGGCGCATGCTGGAGTGTGCCCAGGGGTGAGTAAAGTGACTAACGAAAGATTGCCAATAGCGATCTCATCTCCCTCATCTAGCAACCGATCAAATTGTTCACCCGAAAGAGGGGTTACACTAGTATCATCAAACATCGGCACCCATATCTTAAGCACTTCCTTGATCCTAGCTCCAATAGCCGTTTTACCACCTATGTGTGTCTTTAAATACTTCGATGCTGTGAGATGATCAGCGTGAATATGGGTTTCCAATATCCACTCATTTGTCAGGTTATTCTCTTTTATATACTTAATGACCTGATTTGCACTGTCGGTCTTTACCCGACCAGAGGAATGGTCATAGTCTAATACCGAATCAATAACAGCACATTTATCACTGGTTTCATCAATAACGATATACGTAAAAGTTGAGCTAGCTTTATCGAAAAACGTTTTTATTTTCATAAATTCTCTTCTAAATAATCTCTTTAACCAATATAAAAATAGCAATGAAGAGAGTAAAAATCCCAAAGCCTTTTTGAAGCATTGTACTGTTGACCTTGCTTGCCATACGCGTCCCTAACCACATACCAAATATCGTAAATATAATCAGCTTACCAATAAGTGACCAGTCAAGTGATACGCCAGCTTGCAGATCCCCGGTAAACCCTATTAACGATTTTAAAGAAATAATAAGTAACGAGGCTCCCACCGCCTTTCTCATTTCCATTCCCATCAACAAAACAAGTGCCGGTATAATAAGAAAACCCCCTCCGGCTCCTAACATACCGGTGACCACACCAACCACCATCCCTTCGAGAACGATATAAAGCGGGTTGTGATGTTTGCTTTGCTGTCGCGATTGTGAAGTATTTTTTGTGAGCATCATATAAGCAGATAACAGCATTAATAATGCAAAGCTCACCATGATCAGAAGATCTTTTTCCAGTAGGAAAGGTGAGGAGACAATGACTTCAGGGATAGCTGGCATCAGATATGCTCGGGTAAGATATACAGCTATTATTGAAGGCACTGCAAAAATGAGGGAGGCTTTAACTTCAATTAAACCTTGTCGATAATAACCTATCGCACCATAAGTTGCTGTAAGCCCTACTATCAATAGAGAGTAACCGGTCGCTAGGGATGCGTCCTGGCCAAACATATAAACGAGAATTGGCACAGTAAGAATTGAGCCACCGCCCCCAATCGCGCCTAGTACCATTCCCATTACAATGGCGGCTAGATAACCAAAATATTCCACAAAAACACGCTCCCTATTTATATTAGAAATATTATATATGATAAAGTAATACCACAAATTTGGCTCGACATTAATAGCTTATTCAGCTGCCAATGATGACAAAATCACTTTTTTTGAGCGAGTTTGTGGAACTGCCGCCATTGGCCAGATATGTATCGGATGGTGTAAAGTCCAGGCGTATTTTTATTCAACGCAAATAGACTCTAGGTGTAAGAAATGCCCCCACATTTTTTGAGGGCATATACCGACGTAAACTTTATGGCGAAGCATCGTTTTTTTCGGGAATGAGAAACGTAATCTTGTTATTCAGTTGGATAATCCAGTGCTTTCCACGCTTTCATCCCACCTAATAGGTTACGGACGTCTTTAAAACCAGCTCTAAGCAGAATACTGACACCTACACCTGCGCGGTGACCCACTCCACACGTGACAATCAGCGGTTTATCCTTATCAAAAGAGAGCTCATCAATTTTATCTTGTAAAAAACCAACGTAACAATGTTTAGCATTGGGAATATGACCGCTTTCGAACTCATCAATTTCCCTTACATCCAAAACTTGCGGGTTCTGCATCTCTGCTAATTCCCTTGGCGAAATTGTGCCGCTGGATTCCCATTCCCTTCCAGCATCACGCCACGCTTCAAAGCCACCGGCCAAAGCCCCTTGAACGTTGTCCAAGCCAATATTGCTTAAGTGTCGTGCAGCTGAATCTACATCTTCATTGCCTTCGGTCACCAAATAAATGGGACTATCAGTATCTGCAAGCCATCCCCCAAAAACAGGTAGCCCACCTTTCCAAATACTGTAACTATTTGGAATATGTCCGCCTGCAAAACCTTCAGGTAAGCGAGTATCGTAAATTCGCTCCCCGTTGCTCGCATTAGCAAAATCTTCAGCAGGCTGTAAGGCAACATCGCCCTGCCTTAGTTTTGGCGGCAACCCACCGTCCAGATTAATCTTTTCCATATGTCGAAAATAAGGTGGCCGGGGAATGCGCTCTCCTCCTTTTTTCTGAGCGAATTCATCTCGTGACAGTGTAAATACGTCGTTGTAATTTTTTTCGTCGCCTAAGGTAGACCAGGCTTTATCTGCCATTCCACTACCGCAAACGGAACCAGGTCCATGAGCAGGTAATATTAAGGCGGTGTCACCGAGCCCAGCCAATTTATTATGTACCGAGTCATATATTTTACCTGCATTTTCTACGGATTTTTCTTCATCCGGCAGATCTGAGCGACCCGTGTCACCGAAGAATAGGGTATCTCCAGTAAAAATGGCCCATGCATTATCAGCGTTCTCATCCTCGTATACCGCATAACACATACTTTCAGGAGTGTGGCCGGGGGTATGCAGGGCTCGGATGAGAAGTTTCCCAACGCGGAAAGTATCACCGTCCTCAAGTCGCACATCACCGTGGCCGAAGGTTTCAAAATTACCGTTATAAATTTTTGCTCCCGTACGCTTAGCTAGCCACGAGGACCCCATCACAAAATCTTCCTGGCGATGAGTTTCTAAAATGTGGGTTATTCTGGTTCCTAATGAACGCGCCGCATCCAGATAGTTTTGAACGTGGCGGGCGGGATCAACCAGTACAGCTTCACTACCTTCTGATAGTAGCCAAGCATAATGAGCAATACCGGGGGTTTCAATACGTTTAAGTTGCATTGTTTTATCTCCTGTATTTTGTCGATAACAAAACTAATCAGACGATTTTGACTATAACCAATGTTGCACGAGCATGCCGGTGAGCATTGCAACCACAAATAAAATAACATCAGGCTGGAGAGTAGCGGCTCCCACTATGCTAGGGCCAGGACAAAAGCCACCGATTCCCCAGCCAATACCGAAAATAGCGGCCCCGAATATCAGTTTTGAGTCGATTTTAGTACTTGTAGGAATATCAAATTTATCCGCAAATAGTGGACTTCCCTGTTTACGTGCCCAATAAATGCCGGGCGCAGCGATCGCAATAGCCCCGCCCATCACAAACGCCAGAGTAGCATCCCAATTAGCGCTCCAATCAAGAAAATTTAATACGCGAGCCGGATTACTCATTCCTGATACGATCAAACCCAAGCCAAACAAAAAACCACAAAATAGTGAGGTCACCAGTGCTTTCATGAATATGTTCCTCAGGCGAATTAAAGGTGTCTGATAAGGTTGGTAGTGACGACCGCAGAACCGATAAAAATAAGGGTAGCCACTATAGAGCGCGGCGATAGTCGAGCGATCCCTGCTACGCCATGACCAGAAGTACAGCCGCTACCTAAGCGGGTGCCGAATCCGACCATCAATCCAGCTATTATCATCCAACCCGGGCCAACTTGCGTTTCAACGGGAAAGCCGTCCCCGATTACGAAGTACATTAGTGCCGCTAGAATCATTCCAGCTAAAAATGCTAACCGCCAATGCCGTTCAAAACCCGGTTTTGTCATTGCGCCAGCAGCAATGCCGGAAATCCCCGCAATGCGACCAAGGGTAAGTAATAGTAAAAACACTGCTGTCCCAATCAGGATGCCGCCAGCTAAACCAGCCCAAGGCTCGAACGGTGTGGGAGTCCAGTTTTCCATTCTTCTCTCCTCAAACATTGTTTGCAAGAATACGTAATCGTTGGTGTTTACCTTCGTTCTACATCGTATTCGTACTATCTTAGTAACATTGGTTAATGTTGAGGGATTGAAAAGAGATCACAAACATCTTTATATTTAATAAACTTAATATAAGATCCGGGCACTTTGCCCGTATCTCTCGTATTTTGAATTAGCGTTTGTTCGTGAGTCCGTAGGACAGGTTATCCAGCCCCAGCTCTCGAAAAAGGCTGACATCGTGTAAGGGGGCATCCAGTGAAAAGACCGATTTATTATGTTCTGACGATAAATCGTACTTTAAACAAAAGACAGAACTGTTTTATAGCTAGGACATTGTGAAGATAAAATTTTTTGAAGGTTAATTATTTCTACTTGACCTGTTAACACTGACCTCTCCCCAGGCTTTTGTTATGGTTGGCATGATGAAATAGTCGATTTTGGTCAGTGCTGCTCACCTTGCAACGGGAGTTGCACGCAGACGCTTAATTTTTTTCCAACATAAACAAACTCAATACTACCTCCTAATTTCTTAATTAGTGCTTGAACGATTGTTAAGCCAAGTCCTGTTCCACGCGCAGCGCTATCACGCCAGAAACGCTGCGTCATTTTCTCCAGTGTCTCATCAGTAAGTAGAGCGAGGTTTTGCACCTTTATTATTAAAGTATCTTTCGTTTCCTGAATTACTAACGAGATAGGGTCGCCTGTTTCGCCATGCTCCCGTGCATTCTCTACTAAGTTTTTTATAATAATTCCAAATGCAAATGCGGGGAAATACGTGATATTTGAGTTGCATGCAACCTGCATATCTATATCGTCACTTCCGATACCTAATTCTTTAAAAACGTTGTCCAACTCGTTATTTACATTCCAGGCAGGAACATCGCCTAAGACACTATCGGCCTCTACTCTGGCTAATAACAGTAAATTTTCAATAAGGTTTTTTAGGCGGGTTGCACTATAAAGGCTTTGTTTAATAGCGTTTTTCTGGGAGCTACCTTTGGTAATATTGGCAACCTGAAGCTGACTAATGATACCTGTGAGAGGAGTTCTCAACTCATGAGCGGCATTGTCAGTAAAAGATTTTTCTCTTTCAATTACGCCCTCAACCTTTTTAAAAAGCGCATTTTGACTGTTGATAAGCGGGGTGAGCTCGACAAGTTTGTGTTCTAATTGGATGGGTTGTAAATCATCGGGTGATCTTTCAGTAACAGCTTTTCTCAGAAGCCTAAGTGGCCTAAGTTCACGCCCCAGCGCAAACCATATAATAGTAAATGATACGATTATGGCGATAAGGGTGGGTAACGCACTTACTAAAACAATTTCAAAAAAAATGGACTGTCGTTCAGACAGTCTTTCAGCGATAACCACGTTATGCAGCTCAGTCGCGAGCGTGTACACACGCCAATCAATATCGTCAATAACCACTGTGTTAAATCCTGAAGGAAGAGACGCTGGCAGATTCAATTCACTAGGATGACTATTAGCAATAACTTCGCCATTTAATGAGCTTACTTTACAGGCAAGTCCCTTGGTTGAGCCAGTATCACTGAACGGTTGTGAAGACGCTAAACCAAATGTCGGGGGTGTGCCCTGATTAGACACAATTAGGTTGTTAACCATTTTTGCGGTTGAAACTAACCGGTTATCCATGGCTTGGTTGACTTCATCTTTCAATTGGAAAACCGAAAAATAGCTGGCGATCACCCAAAAAAGAAAAAAAACGGGCGCAATAATCAGTATAAGTTTTAATCGAAGGCTCATTGGCTTTGCTCTTCAATTGAAGCTAGACGAAAGCCAAGGCCACGCTCAGTTACAATAATATTCTTACCGACTTTCTTTCTTAAATTGAACAGATGAACATTGAGCGCATTACTACTCACATCCTCATTAACCCCATAAAGATAATCTTTAAGCTGGTCTTCATTCAAAATTCTATTTGGATTTGATAGAAAAGCTATTAGCAGCTTAGATTCTGATGCTGACAAAGCCAGGCGTTTGTCATTGAGTTTTACTACTTTGTTTGCCAGATCATAATGTAAATTACCATGCCTCAAGAAGCTATCAAGCTGACGTGTAGAGCGTCTGTAAACACTATTAATTCTTGCCATAAGCTCTTCGAAATCAAATGGTTTTGTAATGTAATCATCTGCTCCAGTATTAAGCCCTTGAATTTTATCATCACGCGCATCTTTTGCTGTTAGTAAGATAACGGGAAGGCCCTGGCTATATTTTCTGGCGAATTTTATCAGCGAGAGTCCACTGCCATCCGGCAAGGCTATGTCGAGCAGACAAATATCGAATTGGCACGCGGTTAAGTAATGTTTTGCTTCACCGAGGGTAGCAGCATGAGTCACCTGCATAAGCGAGTTACCCAGATAGACACGTATAGCATCCGCAATAACAGCGTCATCTTCAACAAGTAGTATATTCATAAGCCTTTGCAATTTGTCATTCTGTTATCCATAAAATACCTCTTCAATATTAATTTCAAATTAATCTACGCTAGTTACCCTTCCAGCACAATTCACCCAATTTGGAAATGTTGTGACTAGTATTTCGATAGGACCATTTGCGTTAATGACCAGTACCGCACTTGTGTTAGTCAGTATTCTATCTGTCTGGTTCCTAGTCAGCTTCTTCACAAAATCCACTGATTACCATAAGTTCGCTACTGATACTTTGTTCTGGGGTGTAGCGATTGGCTTTCTTGCTTCCCGTATTACATTTGTTATTGCACTTTGGGATATTTACCAAGCAGATTGGTTATCAATACTTGATGTCAGAGATGGTGGCTTTAATCCGTTTGTAGGGTGGTTTGCCGGAACTACCTTTATCATTTTCAGGGCGCGCGGTCAGCGTAAGTTGATGTCTGCATATTTTAAGTCCGCTTTGATCGCGAGTGGGATTATATTCCCCCTGTTTGTTCTAAACACCTTAATCAGCAGCCAGAGTTCCGTAAACAGCTTGGAAGTAGTAACTGCTGAAGGTGCGCCCCATTCACTGAATATTCAGACTGGAAAACCACTTGTCATAAATTTTTGGGCTTCATGGTGCCCTCCTTGCCGCAGAGAAATGCCGGTTTTGCAAGATGCTCAACAAAAACATGGAAGCATTCAGTTCGTCTTTATAAATCAAAAAGAGTCGCCGAAAACTGCACGACAGTTTTTAGATAGTCAACGAATAACAATTAAAAATAACTATTTCGATTTTACAGGCACTTCAGCTACGCAATTAGGTGCCTACGGTCTTCCAACTACGCTGTTTTTTAATGCTAAAGGGGAGCTAGTTGAAAGCCACATGGGGGAGCTCTCAGAAGCAACACTTCAGCACTATTTAATGCCGCTAATGAATGATACAAGCAAGAAATAACGGAGAGTTAACGATGCTTAGAAACGTCCTTTTATTAATAGCTATTGCAATGTCCGGTCTGGCGACCGCGTCCTCGCTACCTCAACCGCTTAAATTCATAGAAAGCCAGGGCGGTGAAGTGGTTAACGCTTTTGACGCGCCCTCTGGTGTGACCGGGTATATCATCGATTTCAGGGGTAATGCCCTGACAGTTTACTTATCAGAAGATAAGCAATACCTGTTTACAGGTAAAATGCTGGATGCATCGGGGCGCGATATAGGGGAAACAGCACTTAATGCATATATATCTGGCCCGCAAAGCGAGAAAAACTGGCAGGCTCTGGGTTCCTCAAACTGGATCCCTGATGGTGACAATGATGCAGAACGGGTGATTTACACCTTTACCGATCCTAATTGTCCCTATTGCAAAAAGTTTTGGCAACAAGCCAGACCATGGATCGAAGCTGGGAAGGTACAGATCCGGCACATAATGGTGGGTATTCTTAAGGCAGATAGCTTCGACAAATCTGCGGCAATTTTAAGTGCAGATGATCCCGCTAAAGCACTTTATCAGCACGAGGTTGGTAACGAAGGAACCGTTCTGACTATTACGCCCCCATCAGACAACGCCAGAGAAAAGCTAAAAATCAATCATACACTTATGCAAAAACTGGGTGTGAGTGCAACGCCAGCCATATTTTACAAAGACAGCAAGAATGTGGTTGACCTCCATATGGGCCTTCCTGGTTTATCACAACTTGAAGAAATAATGGGCTCTAAAGGAGACTACCAGTAATGTGGATAGTCAGGCTTGCGTTGCGTCAACGGTATACCCTTGGTGCTTTAGTGTTGCTGCTCATTCTGTTTGGTGCGCGAAGCGTATCGAAAATGTCTACCGACATTTTGCCTTCGATAGATATACCTTACGTAAATGTTTTATGGACATATCCAGGACTGGCGGCAAGCGATATGGCATCAAAAATTTCGTCCTTCAGCGAAATTGCGATAATGAATAATGTAGACGACGTTAAAATGGTGTCGTCGGACAGCGGTAACGGCTATTCGATGATTCAGGTCCAATTCCATCAAAAAGCTAAAATCGACGTTGCACTATCTCAAATCACCAGCGTGTCGCAAACAATCTTAAAACGGTTGCCTGAAGGGATGACGCCACCATTGGTTGTCAATTATTCCACATCCAGTGTACCCGTGCTGCAACTTGCGATTTCATCGGCGAACTTAACTGAGTCACAGTTGTACGATTACGCGCGTTTAACACTGCGCAGGCAAATCCAGTCTATTCCTGGACTTCGATTATCCCTCCCATATGGCGGAACCAGTCGCCAACTCATGCTGGATTTAAACAGCGATAAAATGCGTAATGCTGGTGTAAGCGCTGAAGATGTTGCCCGTGCGCTGGCACAACAGAATGTCTCATTGCCTTCCGGTGAAGTTACCGTTGAATCGACCCGTTGGACAGTTTCGACCAATGCCAGCCCTGAAGATCTCAAAAGCTTTGCCGACATTCCTATCAAAAGCACTAAAGACTCTGTGGTTAGGTTAGGCGATGTAGCAAACGTCAGAGATGGTGGCGCAGAGCAAACAAGCATGTCGAAACTCGATGGCAAACCAGGAGTTATGGTCTCGATACTAAAACTGGGTGACGCCTCTACAGTTGATATTATTAATGAAATTAATCAACGGCTACCTGAGATAAGGGAGAACGCACCGCAGGGCCTTCGTCTAGAACCCGTTTTCGATCAGTCACGCTTTGTTATCGCCGCAAGGGATACGGTAATTCATGAGGCTGTACTAGTCTCTTTTCTTGTTGCTGTTGTGGTACTGCTATTTTTGGGAAGCGCCAAAAGTACGGCAATAGTATTGACTTCCATTCCACTTGCTCTGTTAAGCGCTCTCACAGGTCTTAGCCTGGCTGGTTACACGCTTAATCTGATGACACTTGGGGGGTTGGGGCTCGCAATCGGCATTTTGGTCGACAATGCATTGGTTGAAGTAGAAAATATCAACCGCAACATCAATATGGGCAAATCTGTTCATCAAGCAGTCTTAGACAGTGCCAAACAAGTCGTATTCCCTGAATTCGTTTCAACACTGAGTATTTGTATAGTCCTGCTTCCCATTTTTACTCTCGAAGGAGCAAGTGCATTTGTATTCAGACCACTAGCTATGGCTGTACTTCTTTCGATGGTGTCTTCTTTCATCCTATCGCGAACACTTATACCTACGCTGGCATTTATGCTGTTAAGAGCGAAGAGTGAGGAAACCCAAACTCCTGCACGTACATGGCTGTTTCGGGTCCATACTTCGGTAGAGCGTCTGAGCGGTGCACTAATTCAATTGCAAGTCCGCAATGTCAGTGCTTTGATGAAAAGGAAGGCGTTAGTACTGCCGCTTGCACTTATAACCTTATTGTTGCTCCTGGGTACAACTTTCTCACTGATAGGAAAAGATTATTTTCCGGAATCTGACGCCGGCGGAATCAAACTGTTTATAAGAGCAGAGAACGGCAGTTCGCTGGAGCATACAGCAAAAATGTTCGCAAAGGTCAGAAAGGTTGTGAATGAGGTGATTCCGCCGCGAGAATTACAGGCGATTGCCGAAAAAATCGGTCCTCCAGACCCAATAAACAGAACCTGGGTACCCAGTATGCTGACGATGCCCTCTGAAGGAGAGATCTTTATTCAGTTGGCGGCCGAGCATGCGCCAACAAAACAGTACATTCGTAAATTAAGAGAGCGGTTAGCTGCTGAACTACCGGAACTAACTATCATGTTCAGGCCTGCAGATATAATTGCTCAGACTCTCAACGGTACTGCCAGAGCTGCCATTGAAGTCAATCTGACAGGTCGTGATGTAACGGGTAACCTGAAAGTAGCAAATCAAATGATGGAGGCCCTCAAAGAAATACCTGGCGCAGTGGACATCACGCTAGGCCAGATTTCTGCCTGGCCTGACGTATATCTTGAAGTCGACAGAGTTAGAGCACAGCAACTAAATGTTGATATCGGTAAAATCAGTCAGGCAATTTTAGTGTCGCTTAGTTCCAGCGCAACGGTTTACCCAAATAGCTGGGCAAATAACGGTATCAGCTATATTGTAGCCGCTCAGATTCCATCCAGTCAGCTCGGTAGCTTGGAAGAGCTACTCAACATACCGGTAGGTTTTGATACATCAGGCAATGCCATTCTGCTAAGAAACTTCGTTGAACTTAAAAAGCGAACGCGGCCTGCAAATATTAGGAGGCAGATGCTGGCACCTGTCGTGAGCATTTTGGTTAACGTGGATGAGAGGGATTTAGGGGGCGTTTACGGTGATGTTCAAGCCGTAATTAACAAGTTTAAAGACCAACTGTCCGCTCAGACGCGCATTATTACGCAAGGCCAGGCTGGTGACATGGAAGATGCATACACCACACTTGCAATAGGGATGTTAATGGCAGCAGTACTTGTTTACCTGTTAATGGTGACTAACTTTCAATCTTGGGCGCTGCCTCTTATGGCGCTAGGTGCAATGCCTTTTGCCATTACAGGCGCTTTCGTCTCACTATGGCTCACCGGGACAACGCTAAGCGTCTCAGCCTTTATGGGTATGATTATGGTTATGGGTGTGACTACTGCAAACAGTGTACTGCTGGTTAGTTTTGCGCGATATGCCATGTTGGATGGTCATCCTTCAGTTCGTGCTGCGTTAGAAGCTATAAGCGCTCGAATGCGGCCAGTAATGATGACTGCCATTGCCATGCTCATCGGGATGCTGCCTATGGCACTTGCCTTAGGTGAAGGGTCAGAACAGAACGCTCCTCTGGCAAGGGCAGTGATGGGGGGATTACTTCTAGGCACCCCGGCTACTTTGACCATCGTGCCACTATTAATCAGTATGCGCAAAAAGCGCTTATTCACACAAGACGAGGAACTTGAATATGCCAGCAAATAAATTAATCCTAGCAACTCTGGCAACACTATTAGTCAACTGGCCCATGCAATCATTGGCTGATTCAGTTTCAAACAACTCCGCCACATTTGAAAGCCAACCAGTAACCATTATCCCGGCGGTTACTAAGGCGTGGCAGATGGCTGATCTTCATTCGAGAGCGACTGGAATCGTAGATGAAGTATATGCAGAAATTGGTGATGCCGTTTCTCGGGGCGACGTACTTTTGACTATCAATGACCCCATTTTGGAGACAGAGCTTAGCATACTTCATGCAGAGCTTAAGGAGGCTGAGGCTGAGCATAAACTGAATGAGTTGGATTTCAACCGTTCAAAGCGTCTACTTGAAGATAACTTGGTCAGTGCTTCTGACAACGACCGTTTGCAAGCCAAAGTGCAGAAATCTGAGGCTTTTATTGATGCGATAAAAGCAAAAATTGCGCGTAAAAAGGTTCAGCAAACTTTCCTGACTGTTCGCGCCCCATTTGATGGGCATGTAATAAACCGAGATGTGGAGAAGGGGGACTTAGTTATGAGTGATAACAAAGTCGGGGCGTCACTGTTTAAAATAGCGGACTTGAGCAGGCTACGTATACAGTATCGAGTCCCTCAAGGAGTTTCCTATCAAATAGACAACGGCGATGGTGTCGAGTTTACCGCAAAAAGTTACAACAAGTTATTAAAGACGTCGGTCACGTTGATTTCGAAAAATATAGATGAGTCGTATGGCACTGTATTAATGGAATCATGGATAAATAATGAAAGCTTAAAATTGCCAAGCGGGCTTAGAGGAGAGGTTGAGATAAGTGATCGCAAGAAGCAACCCTAGAGAGATCTAACTTGAATCAAGGAAGGGACCTCTTGCTGAACTTACTTTATCACTTAAGAATATTCCAAATATGTGTTGTTCTTAGGATTGATAGCTCACAAACAGTATTGTGATAAAGCTGTACTTATCCGATGAGCACTTTCTTTCAAGCTTAGTCCGGACAGCATGAATTAGAAATCTAAGTAGCAACAATTCAAATAGGTCATGTTAACTTTAATTAACATGACCTACTATTAACGTGAGACATCCTTACTGTTGTTGCAGCAACTCTATTTTGCAGCGCGACGAAGGATGTTTACGGCTGCTAATTTAAATTAAAAATCGTTCGTTTCTTTGGCATCAATAACCATGCCGTTTCCGGCTATTTTGAAATAAACCTTTTCGCCGCTATCAGGGTGAATTGCTCTTACAACGTAATAGTCGCGCTCCAGCGAAGCGACAGCGAAACTGGTTGAGGAAACGTCTTTCCATGATCCATCCAATTTACCGATGTCAAAGCCATAGTCCTTAAACGTCATTTGTTTTGCTGCTTTCGCTGCCACTTCAACCGCTACCTGACCACTGATTTTGCCATGGTCGGCATGTGCCGCAACGTTGCCACTCATAATCAACAGACTGGCAGCCAGCCCTGCAATCAACTTTTTCATAATTTGCTCCTCGTTACTTTTTTAATCCAATTACGGTGTATTCACCTTTTACCATCAACTGCACAGATATCGGCTTATTGGTAGTATTTTTCCAGTACCAGCCATGTGAACCAGCGAAGGGGGCCGTGAAGCTCCCTTTCATTTCATCGGAAGTGGCGATGGTATAGCTTTCGAAATAACCTGTGGTATCGCCTTCAGGTTCCCCATGCAAATCAAAATACAGAGGCTCACCATCGGTGATCCATTCATACGTCATTTTGGCATATTGAGGCATAGCAAATTTATATTCTATGCCCCGGCCAGCGGGCACGGTGACTTCGATTGTCTCAAATTCAGTCGTCTTAGATTCCGCATCAGTAATATCTCCCTCGGCCTGAGTAGAATTATCTTCACCTGCATTGGCCAGTGTGGTTAAGCCTAACTCGTGGCCAATGCCGGTTGGGTCAATGTTGTATTCAGCAGGAAGGATGAACAAAACAAGTGTTACCACCGCGATTACAACAGCGGAAATGCTTGCTTTGATAAGTGATTTTGTACTTACAGTATGTTGCATATTTATCTCTTGATTCTATTTATTAGTTAACAAAGAAACCGGTTAGCTGAAATCCCATCAGCATAACTCCGGCACTCATTAACGCTGCATTGGTTGTTGTTGAAAACCGCTGAAAGGAGGTGTGCTTTCGCCACGCATTGATGACAATAAGAATGATGGCAAGCGCAGCGAACTGGCCCAGCTCCACACCTATATTGAACGCTATCAAGTTAGTAATAAGGCCTTCTTCCGGTAATTGAAAATCCTGTAGCTTTGTCGCCAGCCCGAAGCCGTGGAAAAGGCCAAAAATGAGGACCGCCCACCGCGTACTCGGCTGCCAGTTAAAGCAGCGTCTGAAACCACCAAGATTATCAAATCCTTTGTAGATGACTGAGAACCCAATAATGGCGTCAATTAGGTAAGCATTAACCTGAATATCGCTTAACACGCCAAACAGCAACGTTGTACTGTGTCCAATGGTGAACATCGTGACATAAAGCAGAATGTCCTTACTCCGGTATAGAAAGAAAATGACACCGACCAGGAACAACAGATGGTCGTAGCCGGTAATCATATGTTTTGCACCGATATACAGAAACGGAACGAACTGCACCCCTTCATTTTGCAAAAGGAAGGCGCGCGTTTTGTCATCGACGCCATGGGCAAACGCTTCAATACTCACCAGCGCAAGTGCTGCGATAAACAAATACGCTGTTATTTTTAAAATACTACCTGGCATCAGCAGGCTCCCCAGTTTCTTTAGTCAATGTTGACTCCTGTTCATTATGTAAAATGCGGTAGAGGGCGGGTAACACAAATAGTGTCAGCAAAGTAGATGAGATAATTCCGCCAATGACCACTGTGGCTAATGGTCGCTGTACTTCTGAGCCTATTCCTGTATTTAGTGCCATTGGGATAAAGCCAAGTGATGCAACCAGTGCTGTTGTTAACACCGGGCGCAATCGTGTGACAGCGCCATCAAAAATGGCTTCAAGCAGTGGAACACCCTCTTTGCGTAGTTCCCGAATGAACGACACCATTACTAAGCCGTTGAGGATTGCAATTCCTGACAGCGCAATGAAACCCACTGCAGCGGATATTGAAAAAGGAATATCTCTTATCAGAAGTGCAGCAATCCCTCCGGTCAGGGCCAGTGGCACACCCGTGAATATGATCATGGCGTCTTTAAACGAACTCAGCGCCAGTATGAGCAGGCCGATAATCATCAGTAAGGTGACTGGCACCACAATACTCAGGCGTTTGGAGGCAGACTGCAGTTTCTGATAGGTTCCGCCATATTCCACCCAATACCCTGCTGGGATCTCGACCTTGTCTGAAACAGCTTGCTGTATGTCGGCTACAAAACTGCCTAAATCACGCCCGCGTACATTCGCCGTCACGACCATTCGTCGCTTGCCATTTTCACGATTGATTTGGTTCGCACCTGTGATCTGCTCAAGCGATACTAATTCCTGAAGAGGAATGGTGCTTCGCTGAGGTAACGAAATTGGAAGATAGCGCAGCGCATCAATATCCTGCCTGCGTGACTCACCCAGTCGCACCACAATGTCAGAACGCATGTCACCTTCATAAAATTTGCCCGCTACTGTTCCGCCCATTGCTGTCGCCACCTGTGACTGCACATCGGTAACGCTGATGCCATACCGCATCAGTTGCTCATGTTTAGGAACGATATTCAGCATCGGCAATCCAGTAGTCTGCTCGACCTGAACATCGGCAATACCTTCTACCTGAGCGATAGCTGATTCTATCTCGCTGCCAAGCCCGGTTAATGTGTCAAAGTCATCACCAAACACTTTTATTGCCAGTTCTACCCGTACGCCTGCCAGTAACTCGTTGAACCGCATCTGGATGGGTTGCAGGAATTCATAACGATTACCAGGTACAGGAGCGACAAGTTCCGCCAGTTCCTCAACAACCTGAGTTTTTGGTTTACTGGGATCGGGCCATTCTTCCCGCGGTTTTAAGATAATAAAATTATCAGCGACACTAGGCGGCACGGCATCGGTGGCCACGTCAGCCGTCCCGATTTTAGCAAATACACGCTCTACTTCAGGCATTTGCTTTATCTTATCTTCAAGCATTTCCTGTAAGGCAATGGCTTGTTCAAGCGACGTGCCCGGAATGCGCAGCGCATGCATCGCAATGTCACCCTCATCAAGATTTGGGGCAAACTCAGTGCCTAGTTTGGTTGCCTGATAACCAAATAGCCCAACCAGCACCGTGGCGGCGATGACGACAACCCAACGACCTTTTATCACCCAGTTAAGTGCAGGGCGATAAACCGCACTCGCGCCACGAATCAGAGGGTTCTGCTTTTCTTTTACTGGCTTTTTAAACAGCAGAGCAATAGCTGCCGGTACAAAGGTTACAGAAAGTACCATTGCACTTAGAAGAGCTATAACAACGGTTATCGCCATTGGATGGAACATTTTGCCCTCGACGCCCTCCAGGGCAAAGATAGGCAGATATACGGCTGTGATAATAAACACACCGAAGAGCGCCGGGCGAATAACTTCACGCGTGGCGTCAAAAACAATTTCCAGCCTTTCTTTCAAAGGAAGCGATGCAGCTTCCGATCCTCTGCCCGCTGCCTGACTCAATCGACGCAGGCAGTTTTCGACAATGATAATTGCGCCATCGACGAGCAGGCCAAAGTCCAGCGCTCCAAGGCTCATCAGGTTCGCACTGACACGGGTTTGTACCATCCCCGTCACTGTTATCAGCATGGCGAACGGGATAACCAGGGCGGTAAGAAACGCTGCGCGGATGTTACCCAGTAACAAAAACAGCACGACAATAACCAGAATGGCACCTTCGAGCAGATTCGTCCAAACTGTATCCAGCGTTTTATCTACCAGTTTTGTACGGTCATACACGGCCTGCGCCTCAATTCCTTTCGGCAAGCCTGCATTAATCTCTTTTAGTTTCTCACCTACCGCATACGCTACGGTGCGGCTGTTCTCACCTATTAACATAAACACCGTACTCATCACGACCTCTCGACCGTTCTGTGTTGCCGCACCCGTTCGAAGACCTTTACCATTTTCGATATCAGCAACGTCGCCTACAGTAATGGCCGAACCATCAACTGAAGTTAACGGAATGCGCGCTACGGCATCAAGGCTTTCAACCTGCCCGGGTAAGCGAAGCAATAACTGAGCACCGTTTTGCTCAACGAAACCGGCCCCCTTGTTTTGATTATTCTGACCGATAGCATCAACCACATCAGATTGGGTCAGTCCGTATAACAGCAATTTCTCCGGTTTAAATGCCACCAGTATTTCCCGCTCAAACCCGCCGATAGGGTTCACTTCGACCACACCGGGAACTCGCATAAGCTGAGGACGGATAGTCCAGTCGTGAACCGTGCGAAGGTCCATAGGCGTGATTGGCGATCCATCCGGATGTGTTGCATCGGGTTTTGCATCAACGGTGAACATAAAGATTTCACCAAGTCCTGTGGCAATAGGCCCTAGCTGAGGCTCTAATCCTGACGGAAGCTCAGCGCGTGCCGCTGAAAGTCGTTCATTCACCAGCTGTCTGGCGAAGTAAACGTCCGTATCGTCACTGAAGATCGCTACAACCTGTGAAAGCCCGTAGCGCGATACTGAACGGGTATACGTCAGCCCCGGAAGGCCCGCAAGGGCAGTTTCGAGCGGAAACGTTACCCGCTGCTCCACTTCCATCGGTGTATAGCCAGCAGCTTCAGTGTTAATCATCACCTGTACATTGGTTATATCAGGCACTGCATCTATCGGTAACTTAGTAAAGTTCCACATCCCCAGTCCGGCTACGGCAAGCACCATAACCAGCACCAGGAATTTACGCTTAATCGAAAAGCGTAAAATCGATTCCAACATGATTTACGCTCCTAGTGATCGTGTGACGCGCCAGACTTTTCAATGTCGGCTTTCAATATATAGCTATTCTCGGTGACGTATTCTGTACCGGGCTCAATGCCCCCCAGTACCTCAACCCATTCACCACCCATTTTGCCCAGTTCGAGCATGCGCACTTCGTATTGCTCCCCGACTTTGGCGTAAACAACGGTAAAGTCACGAAACCCCTGAAGGCCAACACGTTTAACAGCCAGTGGCACATCGATGGTGGCAACCTCTATATTGGCGCTGACAAAACTTCCTTCCGATAGCGATTGATTGTCATTGGTGAGTTTTACCCACACAATTCTGGCCTGATCTTCTCTTACTTCCGGCTCGATAAATGTCACTTCACCTTTGCGAACCTCGTCACTACCCGCCACTTCCAGATTAACAGGTGCGCCAGTTTCCACCTTTTTGTAATCACTCGGGTAAACTGCCAGTTTCGCGATATACACGCTGCTATCAGTAATAGTCAGAAGCGTACGCCCATTTGTTTGCTCGCCGCTGTTTGCGAGTTGCTGCGTTACCACGCCATCAGCGGGCGCGGTAATGTCGTAAGGTTTCAGGCTTTCGTTACTTTCTATTGTTAGCAACGTATGGCCTTTTTTGACCCTATCCCCCAACCCCACATGCAGTGTTTTTATCTCACCGTCGAAGCGGGCTGAAACCTGACGTTTAGCGCCTGCAGGCAAAGAAAGCTTACCGTAGGCTGGAATTGTCTGGTCCAACGTTGCTGGCCCCGCGATTTCGGTTCCTATTTCCATCGCATCTGCAACAGCCGCTTCAATCGTGGTGCGACCTTCAAAGTTGTCGTACTCCCAGCGATAGGTTTTACCCTGATACTGTGCCTCTACCGTGACCATGAATGAATGCGGCTCATAAATTTCCATATCACCGCGCAGAAAATCACTCTGCTGATAAAAATTAATATCATCGACAACCCCACCTAATCGGGTGAGTTTGACGTTAAGATCAACCTTTTCAGGTGCGACTGGCTTGTTATCATGAGTTACCCACACACGAAACTCAGGTGGTACGCCGGTTTCAAAAATCGATAGTTCAACCGCGAAATCGTCCTTTCGAAGCATTCGTCCCCGATGCGGCCCCTTTTCAGGCTCCTCCTCTTCAGCAACTGGCGCAGATGCCGCAATAGCAGGTGCGCTAATTAGCGCCCCCGCGCCTGTAGTGAGCAAGAGTAATAGCGCCAGACTCGCTGACGCGAAGATGTTATTGTTTGTCATAGTGTGTTCCGCTTAGAAATTGACGTGCCGGTGAGGCGTTGAATTTCAATGTGTTCTAAATGCAGATTCTCGTAAGCATCAAGAAGTTGTGACTGAGCATCCAGTAGTTCCTGGCGCACGTTATTGTACTGGTTGTAATTAAGCTGCCCCTTGTCAAAGGCATCACTGGCTTGTGATAAGGCCCGTTCTAGCGTGGGCACGATGGCAGTCTGGATGGTTTCTATTACGTGATGGGAATGCGCCATTTCCTGAAGCAATACATACAGCTGCGCATCAAGTTTTTGCATCATCGCTGCCTGTTCGCTGGCCAGCACATTTTGCTGAGCCTGCAAGGAAGCAATCTTGCCCGCATTACGGTTCGTATCTCCCCACGGTACGGAAACGCCTGCGACAAAGCCAAAATCATTAGTGGTTTCATATCGGCGCAACCCCGCTGAAAATTGCCACTGCGGTTTTGCTTCAATTCTTGCCAGTTCCACCTGAGACTGCGCGATGCGCTGTTCACTAACAAACCTTTGCAAATTAGGGTTCTGTTTAAGCAGTGCTAACTGGGTTTCAACAGAAGGAACTTCTGGCAGCACACGTAAATCACCACTAAATGTATAGGCCTTTCCCGCCTCGCCCCACAACGCGGTTAACTGATATAGACTGGCTTTTATCTCGTGCCTGATATCTTCTACAGCCAACTGCCGGCGAATAAGCTCTGCGCGCGCCAGTTCCATTTCCACTGTGGAACTTTTTCCTGCATCCACACGTTTGGCGATGGCATCTACTACTTCTTCAGCCTGCCGTTCTGCCATTTCAAACAACCTTAATCGCTCTTGCTTAACGAGATAGTCGATATAATGCCGGGCTACGATCGCCGACAGGTCCAGTGCTTTGATTTTTTTTGCTGCATCGAGCGCCGCGACTTCACTTTCAGCTGCATTAACCCGGCTATCTAAAAGCGCTTGTTGTAGGACCCAAGAATAGGACAGTGTTGTTTGAGCGCTCTTAACCCCACTATAATTTCCCGTTCCCACTCCATCCTCAATCATCAGGCCGATCTCCGGCCGATCACCGATGCCAGCCTGACGTATCCGCCCATCTAAAACGGCTTCCTGCGAAACAAGCGCCTTAACATCGGGGTGGAGATTCAGCGTCATTGTGACTGCCTGCGACAGGCTGAGTGAAGAAGGCTGCTCATCCGGCGCGGCTGATGCGAACAATGATATGCTCACTCCCGCCACCATCGCACAAAACCGATAGGCAATCGGTTTTTTAATTTTGCTTATATTAAGCCTGTTGTTCATCGTTAAACCTTACCTAATGGATAAAAAGTGTTTCAATAATGTGGTGAAGACTGTCGACAGCGGACGCTGTCAAGAATGGCATCAATGCAATCAGCGTTATGGCAAAACCAACTCCCCCTTTTGAAGAGGAAAGACGAGGCGAAATAAGGCACTGCACCCTGTAGGTTGTTGCATCATTACCAAAATAATTTATCGCCGATGTCACGTTGCTGAAAATACCACGTTGCTGGTGTCGGGCAACATCAATGAGTGTCTGAGCGACTTCAAGATTGTCATAGTGCTGCGCCACCGTGTTATCTGCTATTAGTTCGGTGAGGAGGACATAATGCTTAATTAGTCTGCGCTTTACTGGCGGTGGAAACAGCATAGTACATGCTGCAAAGAGGCTTCGAAATAACGGATCGCGCGCTTTCACATGCGCAAATTCGTGCCTGAGAATAATATCAAGCTGCGCTGGACTAACCTTTTTCTGCAATGCTTCTGTCACATACACTTTCGGAGAAATCATTCCAGAAACGAATGCAGTTGGTAAAGTCACCGGAAGAGAATAGAAATGAAGAGCATCATCTGACTTACGCTGCTCTTCACCCGACAGCGCAATAAGCGCTTGTAACGATCTGGATTGAGTGTTTAATAGGAGTATCCCTTTAATCGCAGTGTAAGTATTATAGAGCACCAGACCATACAATGTGATGGCGTGCCAGCTGGTAAAGTGAAAAACGTCGATATGATGCCAGTGTGCAAGTCTCTCAACCCAACTGACGCTAACTGGGCTGCTATGCCACGGCCAGAGTATAGTTATACAACTTAGTGCGACCCACCATGGCAATGTGACTAAAACCCAGAGAGTTACTTTTTGAACGTTTAACGTACACTTTTTCAAACCGCGCAATAGAAGCGGTATGAAAAAAGAAGAAAAGATGACGCTGACAAATAATGCCAGTACAGCAATACTCAACAAGTTTAGTGTAATTGCTGACAAGCCTTCCAGCATTATGCTTGCCCGCGCTTACGTAACTGACGCTGTTCTTCAATTAAGCGTTCCAGTTTGTCTAACTGGTCGTCATTCAGGTTGGCAGAAGCAGAACTGAATGCAGCTAAAAGACTGTGCTCGCCATCTTCGATAAAGTCATTGGTAACATTGGTGATTAGTTTGGAAATCAACGCAGCCCTGTCGAGCTTCGCATTGTAAAAATAGGCATGACCTTGCTTAGCACGACTCAGTAACCCTTTTTTAAACAGTCGCTCCAATGTACTTTGCACTGTATTCAACGAGCGCCCGCTGGTTGAGCCCAATGCCGCATGGACTTGTTTTGTATCGGCTTCAGGCGTATTCCATAGGTAATGCAATACCTGTTTTTCCAATTCACCCAGTTGCATAACAAACTATCTCTTTAATTCTATTCCAATATAGTGGCAAAATAAAAACCGATTGGCAATCGGTTTTATAAAAAACTTTGAGATTAGCTCGCTAATTGCAAAATATATGACTACCAAAGCGCTAAGAGTAGCCGTTTCTGAGACTGTTAAGCGGGCTAATAAGTCTTGTGCGTGGATTGTTAAACTTATGCTGGTGACTATATTAATGATGATATAGATGTATGAAAGGAACAGTGAATGACGCAGCGCTCCCTATTTTAAGGAGCGTTGCGCTTCAAAGTTTGATTCGAGGCTGGGAGAAACGACCCTGTAGCTTTTCCCGAACGATAATCAATTTTTAAAAATATACTGCATGACCTCATCGTAAACCCAGTATCGGGATTTCCCAACGTAAGACGGTTTTGGAAGCCTATCATCTCTGACGTGCCTCCATAGCGTAGTTGAACTTATTGATAACATCGTCATCAATTCATTTGCAGTAATAACGCGCTTGTTTGGGAAGTAATTATCCTTTTCCATCTTTTCATCCTCAGACTACGAACCAAAATATGTATGTAACTTCTTGTGGTGTATAGTAGTGCAGAAGATCTGTAAAAAATTTTGAAAAAGCACAAATAGAACAAAATAATCCTAACAAACTGAAAAATATTGAAATTTATTTTGAAAGAAGTTCAAAAAATTGAATATTGATCATTTTTCGTCTTCATTTTTTAACGCCAAGCACCACTGTTCCCAAGCTTCCAATGCCTTGCGTTTTTCAGGTAAATACTCCCAGCGATCATAATGTTTACTTGAAACGTCATTAAAGGAATGGTTTTGAATTCGATCTCTTAATTCCTTTGATATCCCTATTGAGCCCATGTGAGTTTTACAGGTTCGACGAAGAAAGCGAGGACAAAATCGTGGAAATTTATTGAATTCGCAGAAGCGTGTTACTGCTTTACTAAGCGAGTCAGATCGATAATGGTCGGAAAGATCAGTTCTCTTAAAGATCAAAAACTCCGCATTTACCGCACGACAACTATGATGAAACCACTCAGTGATGTTTAGTGTCGTTTCAGTCAAAGGAACTAAGTGATTTCGTTTGTTCTTGCTATATTCAGGAGTGACCTGCATGTACTTATCATCAAAGTTAATGCTATCCGGTTTCAACGTAATCACTTCCCAGGGACGCTGACCACCTGAGTAAATACATAATTTGATGATATTTGCTGACCATTTACTGATCCCCTGACATTCATCAAGTAATTTCAATAGTCTTTTGAATTCGTTCTTACTTAAAAATCGTTCACCTGGCTTTTCAGCTGAAGCTTGCCTCGGGATATTGGTAACAGGATTTATTTTTAGTCCAAAAAGAATATCCCTATTCATCTTCTTTGGGTTCTTATCATGTTGCAAACCCAGCTTGAAGGCTCTGTGCAGATAGGATCTCACTCTGTTTGACTGAACTTCAGCGCCCCGCTCAATCATTGTAGACAAAACGTTGATGATTTGCTCATCGGTTACGGTATTCGCTCGTTGAGTTGGTTCAATCAAAGGATAAACGTCTTTTTTAACAGACTTTAAGACACGTTCCCATGTTCTCTTCCCTTCATCCTTCATTGTTTGAATGTATGAATCAATGAGTTGGGATAGACTACCTAATTTTTCTTCAATCGCTGCCAATTTTTTCTGTTTTTCTTGCTCCTCTTTTTCGGCTTGGTTATGTAACTTAACGTTGATTCCTTTTTTTGCTAACACACCATACTTCAGCGCTTCTTCTCGAGCTTGTGAAATCGTGACGCCACCTTCTTCCTCTCTGGAATACTTCCCTATTACGATATAAGTTCTTTTACCATTCACTTTTTGTATATAGCGAAATGTTGCGAACCCAGTTGAACTCACCTGAACCGAGAGACTCCCCATACCACGCATAAGGTCATGACAAGAAACAAAATAGTTTTTTTGTCTCTGCTTGGTTTTTGACTTTTTGAGTTCGCGGATTGCGGATTCAATCTGTTGAGGCTTATCGATCATTTTCTTTGTCACATCTTACTCCAGTTAAACGAAACAACTTCGCTTTGACTAGACTAAAACAAATAGCCTCAAAGCCCCCCTTGAAGAGCCCCAAGCATAGCATTCAAAGGAAAACAGTGAAAGAATTTGAAATCAAATGAAATAACAGAATGGCTTCAAAACATTGATTACTCTTGATTTTTACTTTAAAAATAAGATTTTTTATCATGATTGACCTAACGACTCATAATCGGCAGGCCCCCTGTTCAAGTCAGGGTGGGGCCACCATTTTTTCTACGCTTCAACGATAGTTACTACTAACCTGTTTTGGTTGGTGCTACCTCTGTGCTACCTAGATGATATTAGCACGTTATTAATAGTATTAATCCAATCGAATAATTTCTTTACTGTTCAATCTGGCTACTTACAAATAAAAAGTGTATATTTCACTGTATAATTCAATCTGAAAGCTGGTAACGAATGAGCAATATTGTTCTTGAACATTCTCCTTTGGTCATGGCACTAATAGAGTTGAGGTTTACATCACTGCCACAGAAACACGTGGAGGCGGGATTAGAAAATTTCAAAAGTACTCTTTTTGAATATGAGTTACCAGACTTCCATGAGAGTGATGTAAGCCAAATAGAGGCCAAACCCAAAGAAAATGGTCAAGTAGAATTTAGGACAATATCAGGAAAGCGTTGGGACTTTATAAGTCTCAGAAAAGATATTGGTGTAATTTTAACGCGAGACTCTATTTGCTTGCGAGCCACATCTTACAGCCATTTCGGAGACTTTAGAGAGCTATGGTATCGAGTTACTCAAGCATTTTTTGACAATTTTCCTCATGCAAATAAGGCTGGTATTCAGAGAGTAGGCCTTAGGTACATGGATGTTTTTTTGCCACAACCAAATGAGTCATATACCGATTATATAAGTAATGACTGGCTTTCCAAACAGCACCTTGAAAGTGACAACTCAACTTTAAGCGCTTATAAACAACAAACCCAAACAAAGAGTGGCATTTTAAGGTTAGAATTAGAGGAAAGAGTACCTGAAAACGGCAGCATCTCTCTTTTCCCAAGAGAAATCAATGATCCTGAACCTGTAGCATTACAAGTATCTATCAAAGACCTCTGGAAAACGGCTACCCCTAATAAATTTGCTATTCTAGACATTGATCATATTTGGACTTCAGAGAATAAAGAGCCAAAGGTTCTTACTCATGAAAACGTTTTAGGCATTACTGACACGCTACACGAAGATTGTGCAAGTATATTTTGGAATATACTTAGTGCACACGCTGAAGAAAAATGGATCAAAAAATACTTGGAGGACAATCAATGAACATCTCGTTGAAAGCTAGTACTTCGAAAAGGCCAAGTCTCGCGACTGCAGGAGCTATCTTGTTTTTTGCTGCAAGTTCCAATGGAGCGGTTGCTTCGACGGTAATGGTTTCTCCGACTAATAGTAATCAAAACTTTCCTTTTGATAACATTAAGAAATTATATGACGCCCCAAAAAGTGGAGACCAGTCTGTCAAGTTGCAAGACAAACCCACTTCTTCCGCAACAGACGCAAACAGTTTTTTACCTGTTTCAAGCAAACTTGATGTTATCATTTCCGGATTGGGCTTAAACATATCCGACCTAGAGAAAGTAATTGGAGTAAAAAGAGCAACTCTTTACAATTGGAAAAAAGGCGGAGACATTAAAGATGCCAACTCTATTTCGCGACTAGAAAAAATATTCTCTATTGCACAAAAAGTTGCACAATTTAATAGTATTCCGTTAACTAAACGCGCAAAAAACACCACTATTAAAGGTAAGTCCTACTTAGATTTACTTCAAGAGAAAGATCTCGATGACAGCCTCATAGTTTCTCATGCTAAATCGCTCGCCGCTATAAATAAAAAAGGCATAGCCAATGAGAAAATACAAAGTTTAGAACTTAGTGATATCCAGAATATAACAGGATAGTTTTTTAGATGGATAGTAGTGAAATAAGAAGCACGCTTCTTTCCAATGGATGGCGACAAGGAAGTGTTATCGAAACTTCGGTCATTTCTGCGCAAGCCCAAAAAACTGGCCTGGTACTCCCTGAAATATTCAACGCTGATGATTTTATTTGCATAGTCCTGAACTCAAGTTGCGATGTTGTTTTTGGAAAGCTAGATGAACTGCCTCAAGTTCAAGTTGTATTAGCTAAAAGAGGCTCGAAGAAAACAAACAACAAAGTTTCTGATCCGAGAAAAATGGTACTTTTCCATAGTAATGATAAATATGATGTACAAATGCAATGGATTTTCTCGATAGATAGAAAGCTTTTTTTAGAAATGACACCAAATTCAACGCTTGTAGCGAATCAACTCAACGCTCTAATAAGGTGGAAAGTAGCCTTGTACAACAGGCTTACGCTTCCAGAGTCTCTAGTCTGTAGAATTGGACATGTTTTACGAGAAAAACCGCTTTTAGCCTGGCTGAAAGAAAAGTCACACTGCTTAGAGGGTGTTTTTTTCGAAATATCTACGCTTGAAGAACTCAGTACTTCTGAGACTTATCAAGTGGGTGTAATATGCATTGTTAATGCCTCTGAAACTACCGAAGAAAACAACTTATTATCGCTTGGACAATCATTTTCAGAACTAATGGTCATGCCGCTGGGAGAGATACCAGGCATAGACTTGCTCAATGAGGGATACGCGGAGGAAGGTATCGATGACGTAATGATATCAGGCGACTTCACGTATGACATGCTTAAGCGCTTCAGGCGCTATCCTTTTGATCACTTCTCATTGGATCCCGACCACAATGACACTCATGGGCCAACATAGTACCTTTCCTTAATAAAAACTTAATTAAGTTATGCTCTTACTTGTTAAGTTTTAAGAAGCAATTATCCCAAATAAACTTCGGTTATTTCAGGCCTGAAATGCCCCATTTCTTGTGATGTAGTTTCCAGCGCAAGAGCTCTACTATGCCCTAAAGCGATTAACTCACTCATACGCTCCTGTGCATAACTATGCCGCAGTCCATGAGCGCCAGTTGAGAAAAAGAGGGCACGCTTAGATGCTTTACTAAAAGAATCTGACCATTGCTTACCTGCCCCAATATCATAACGCTGGAGGTAATTAATATTCCGGTCTTTGACGGTCACTGGATTACTAAATCGGCGCTGTTCGAGCTGTTCGACCAGGCAGTTAGGAATTAGTACGTGACGAATCAAACCGCCTTTACCCTGAACCGTGTACAGTTGACCTTCCCGCCCAGCCCATTTTGAGTGTAACGCGGGACGTTCGTCAGGATTTCGCTCTTCTGCTCTGGCGAGAGTTAGAAGCTCAAGTGCTCTCAACCCAGCTGCATATGCAATTTGTGTCGAAAGTTGATGCATTTCGCTTTGGCGGTCCGATACCGCTTGTGCCTGTGCTGACGTGTAGGCTCTGGACCTTTTAATTTCTTCCAGCTCTGACTTTACACGATATAAGGTTGTTTTAGGGGGAAGTTTTCCATTCATTTGCATCATTGCCTGAATGGCCTGACGCTCCATATCAAGCGCTTTCTGCCCTATAGCTTCGGCTCGGTATTCAAGATAATACCTGGCAACATCTGGTGTGAGCGATTGAAGCCCATTTAGTTTGTTCTCCTTTGTCCACTTTGCGACAGTTCTGAGAGCTTGTTCGTAATTACGGGCTGTACCATATGACTTGATAATT
>CEPX01415176.1_pt1 | contig 37746 bp, 36 predicted proteins | sample 361361 | NCBI WGS metagenome assembly CEPX01 (sample SAMEA2619974, study PRJEB7988) | marine metagenome | biome: marine biome (ENVO:00000447); feature: mesopelagic zone (ENVO:00000213) & marine oxygen minimum zone (ENVO:01000065); material: "saline water (ENVO:00002010), including plankton...
CGGCACTTGAAAAGGGCACTTGGGTTTTAGGTGATCGCCATGATCCCTCGTTACCTATCATTTTTCATTAATGTCTACCTAATAAATATTAGCTAACATCATGAAAAATTTCAATAAATATGGCAATTATTTGAGTTTTTGTAAATTTATCATCTAGTTAGCTAGAAACAAAGTGAAATGTAAACATCAAATAAGTTATTGATAAATCAGATTTAAGCAAAATGATCCTCCAAATCTTACACAGCTTCGGTATCTAATAAAAAAATCAATCTCTTCAGCATTTAGTAACCTCAAAGGCTTTTATAAAATTTGTGGCTCAGAGGAAATAGCTGCAAGTGATTCTATAATATCGTCGTAATCTATACCTTTTTTGATGCTTATGTAATTTATGGACAATTGGCTCCTGTGAGGCTTGTACTTGATGTCGGTTATTTTGAGTATGTCATTGCAATTAAAAACTTCATGATCCAATCGTTTCAAAAGCCATTCAGTCGCATCAGACTGCCATCCTTTATAAATATTGATAGCTTTAAACCCATTGTTAGGTACTTCATTTAACAATTCATCAGTATATTGTTTTAGTAATTTATTAAACTTTCTTTTATCTCTGATATTTTCGATTGTCACTATACTCATTTTTATCTCTCGAAGGCTCTGAAAAAGCTAGTTGGTTTATCTTAAAGATAACTTCTTGACTTCTTTTTCTTTTGTCAGCCTAATTAAAGTAATACCTATTTACTTTAATTCAAAACAGTCGGGATAAAACATGAACAAAAATGAGTTGGTTGAAAAAGTTGCAGTAGGCGCAGATATCACAAAAGCATCAGCAGGAAGAGTTATTGATGCGCTCGTACAATCTGTCACAGAGGAACTGGCTGCAAATGGCGAAGTTGCATTAGTTGGGTTTGGAACGTTTAAGGTAAATGATCGTGCTGCTAGAACAGGTCGTAACCCACAAACAGGAGCTAAAATTCAGATAGCCGCTGCTAAAGTACCTGCATTTAAGGCTGGCAAGGGCTTAAAGGATGCTGTTAATAGCTAATTTAGTTCAGCATATAGAGTAAAAAGCTACGATGTTGTAGTTTTGAAAAGGTGAGTATCTATTGATACTTACCTTCTCGGATTTTATTTTTAAAGATAGTCAATAAGACTATTAATCAAGCCAATCCGTAAGACTTTTAAAGTGAGTCTTGAACACATTGATGCAAAGCGTCCTGAGCCGTTCTTAGCATTTCATCAACGATATTACCGTAAAAATGATATCTCATTATCAGCTTAACTTCGTTGGCAAAAAATGAATCACTAAAGACACTATTAATGTAGTCAAGCAAGTTATCATATTGCTTGTATTCACCACCTTGTAAAAAGAAATAGTGCTTCTCTTTATCTTGTGATAACAAGTAGCTGTTAGATTGAATTCGAGCAAATTCATACTCTTTGACGATGTCGTAAATCAATTCAAGCAACATTCTGGTTTGCGTGCTACTGAATTCATCTTTGATTACTAAAGCCTCTAGTTGCTGTCTTAGATCATTTTTATAGCAAAAATAGCCGTTCATTTTACATTACCTCTTTAAATCGTTTATATCTCCTAATACAAAAGTCCTGTCATAATTATCTATCATCGAAATATTTAAGGCTATACTAACCAGCTAATATAAAAGACTTTTTTTCTTGTTAAGGTAGGTACTGTGTTGTTCGTAAAGCTATTGAGCTTTTATGGTTGGTAAAGAGTTTCCCTTTCGAAACACAGAGGCTTCTTGTTATGACGACAAACTTTATTTCTATAGATCAATAACTTTTCCCTAGTAACATTTGATATGCAATAATATATGTCAGGCGACCCGGAGATGCCTGCTCCCACAATTATTGCGAGCGAAATAGATGTACTCTGAATTTAAGATATTTTTTCCAATTAAACGTAACAAGGTGCTGTGGACCATGTTGCTGTTTTTTTGGTACAAAGATGTCTGTAAAGCAAGAAGAGCTTCTAAGAAACGTAAAACGTCAGGCTAAACGCCTTCAAAAAATTCTATTATGTCCGTTGGGCCAAGCCCAAGAGCATTTGGCTAATTGTGTGTACTCATGTGAAAGTTATGGTCAGCTCATTTCTTTATTGAAAGCTGAATCTTTTGAACAGCCAGAATTAGTCTTATCTGGGCTTTACCCTAAAGCCGATATATTTGTCTATAAATTATTAAATACCCATATCAATTCTATTATCAACAGGTTCGAAGAACGCCTAGGAAAAGATAAAATAAATGAAAAAAATATTTTGTCGATTTTCGCAATTGAACCTGATGATTTTAAACAAAAAAACTCATCTTAACTCTGGATTGTTATACATATTTGTAACTTGTAGGCGTTTTTCTTCTCATATAGCATGCAATTACGGCTGACCGGACAGCCTATTGCCTACGCATGTATTAATACATGAACGATGAAGCAGAGCATCCGAGTATAGTGTTACGATTGATATGATCTGGTGTTGGTAGGCCGAAGATCATTCTAAGAGTGATATTATGCCAACGATGATTAACTTTTTTTTAAAAGCTGAACGCCAATCAAAAATCTTATCTAATTCTCTGAACCTTCCTTTAGAAGTAGCAAAAAATACGCTCGCCTCCGGCGTTTATTGTGAGAGAAATTTTAAAGGGCTAATCGCTAGCCTTCACGAGCACGAACATGCATTAAAAACCAATATGTTAATCAATCAACAATGGAGAAAATTCATTTTGATTGGCGAAGGTCTTGATGATGATGCTCTCATTATTGATTTACAAAAAAGTGTTGAATACATGGCTAATCGAATTAAAGATTTGATTACGATTAGTGTGAGTGATAGTAAGTTAATATCAATTCTATTTAAATTATTTGGGCTAAATGATGAATCTCTTTTCATTGTGAAGTCTGATATATCGCTCAAATGGAGTCCATACTTTCAGTCGCTCAAAAACGAGCAGAATATTCTCTTTACAGATGTGGAAATTGACGAGGTTCATTTTCGTTTAATTGCAGTTAGGTATTGCTTACAGCAATTTGATCTTACTTCGCTAAAAAGGAAGCTAAATGAAGCGCTTGAGCAGGTCGAGATTGAATCTGAGTATAGCAAACTAGAAAGTCAGTTTATCGAAAGAATGAGAGTCTGGTATTTACAATCTTTAGGCTACTTAACTGAGCGATTGACATATAGTAAAGAGGAAGAACCGCAAGCATTTAATATTAATGGTAAAGAGTATCTCATTTACGGCTTTAATCTTAGCAACAGTATTCTAGATAAAATCGACTACAAAATGCCCCAAGTTAACCTCACAGTAAGAGACTCATATGAGAGACAAGTGTTTATTCTCATGCTTGATGGTCAGAAGCTTACGTTTGAGGCTCAAAAAATGAAAGAGTCTAATGTTTTAGGTGTAACAAACTACTGCGACTTTACGAATGGAATTAAAGAAACATTATTAAGCCACGCAGATGCTAGAACAGGCCCTTCAATTCTTCATTACTCTGGTTTTACATTGCTCGTAAGGCCATTCGTGGAAAACGACTTAATAAATAATTCCATATAGGGAGGTAACGCATTGTGTCTAAGACCTTCCTAAAGGGCGCATCAATAGTGTCTGTGTGCGACTATTCCAGCAATAAGAAAAACGTGGTCAAGGAAGTTTTGGTTGGTGTAGTGATGGAAGACACTACATTTAGATTTCGTCCCTTTGAACAGATAGTTACTTCAGCAATTACTGATGTAACTGCAATTGATGGTGGATTTGAGATTAGAACCAAGCGCGGGAGCATATACGTCATTAACAGCTCCCCAAAGCTTTATGAAATATCAATTCAGGAATTTAACACCATGAGCGTAGGGCAGTATTCGCCAGAAAAAATAATTCAACTAAGAAGAAATATAACTAAATAAAAACCTAAACATAACAAATTGACAAAATAGGTCGGTTGACCTATTGTTGTTTGGTAGGTCGTTTGACCTAGTTTTGGATTTAGGAGATTTACTACATGTCTATCAATTTTGATGTAAAAGAATTTATAAATGACTTCCAGCAAGCTTGGTCAACGCAGAGTGCTGACCAAATTCTCACTTTTTTTGCTGATGAACTTAATTTTGAAGATATTCCAATAGGGCTTCATGCAAAAAATAAAGAAGAGTTACGTGAGATCTTAAATATAACCTTCGAAGGTGTACCAAACTTTACGATGGAGGTTTTTGAACATTATGTTGGTGATGATTTTTTAATTACTAAATGGAAGCAATCAGGAAACATGACGGTTCAAGGCTATGGTCTAGATCTAAAAGATCATGCTTATGAGGTTGTTACTACTTCGATTATAAAGTTCGATAATTCAGGGAACATTATCTCTGTTTCTGATAACTGGAATACAGGGATTTTTTACCAGTAGCCAAGAGGGTGACTTTTTCTAGTATTTATACAGGGCTAGCACTAGAAGGTTAGCCCTTTTTATTTGCTTTTCATATCTACATTACCATTCTCAAACCTTTAATTCCCTCACCCTAACTCATTGAAATATATTCATTAAAAAATTAGGTGAATTTCTTCTTGCTATCTATAGGTCATGTGACCTATCATTATTTAGGTCGAATGACCTAAATAATGATTTGCGAGGAAAATATGAAAAGCACTTTGTTCAAACCGCTCATTGCATTGATGGTATTAATTGCCGGAACTTCTAGCGCACTGAGTCAAACAACTGTTGTTGGAAATAGCGAAGTTAAAGCACTAAGAACTCCCGATAGCCGATTTGAAAACTTACCGGGTTATAACTTTGAACCTAATTATGTTGAAAATTTAAAAGGATATGAGGGGCTAAGAGGCCACTATTTGGATGAAGGTAACAAGAACTCTAAAGAAGTTTTTTTGTTATTACATGGTGAGCCTACTTGGAGTTACTTATACCGAAAAATGATCCCTGAATTCACTAAAGTTGGGGCACGAGTAATTGCGCCAGACTTGTTGGGGTTTGGTAAGTCAGATAAACCTGTGAGTGAAAATACTCATAACTTTGAGTTTCATCGCAATTATTTGCTTGCGTTGATTGAGCATTTAGACCTCGAAAACGTAACGCTTGTTGTACAAGATTGGGGCGGTTTGTTTGGTCTAACTCTTCCTCAAGCCATGCCTGAAAGGTTTAAGCGACTGTTGATTATGAATACCGCTTTCATACTTGAGCCTCATAGCAGTGATATTTTCGATGAATGGAAACATGACATTAAACAGTCTGACATCGAAGTAGCAGGTGGCGGCATGGCAGGCTTCATGAAGAAATACGCTCCGACTTTAACAGATGCTGAAGCCAAAGCGTATGCAGCTCCATTCCCCAATGCTAGTTACAAAGCTGGTGTAAGAAAATTGCCAGACATGGTTAGCTGGCCTTCGGATGCGGCAATGAAGATATCTCATGATGCTGTAAATTTCTGGTCAAAAGAGTGGGAAGGGCCAACATTCATGGCAATTGGCATGAAAGACAAAATGTTAGGGCCTGAAATTATGGGTTGGATGCAAACAATTATTAAGGTCCCAACACCATTAGAGATTCCAGAAGGCGGCCACTTTGTACAAGAATTTGGTGATGAAATCGCTATCGCAGCCTTGAAGCACTTCGGCATTAAAAAGAAGTCAAGAAAAAGGAAATGGAAATGATTTGTGTAACTGGTGCAGGTGGTCAAGTCGGTGGTGAAGTTTCTAAGCAACTTATTGCAAACAATGTCCCTGTTCGTTTGGCCTTTAACTCGGCTCATAAAGCTGAGTCAGCAAAAAGTAATGGTTTTGAAGCAGTGATCATTGATTACAGAAAACCAGAAACACTGGAAGCAGCATTTATAGGTTGTGAAAAAATATTTTTGTTAGGTCCCAACGCCGTTGACCAAGCAAAGCTTGAAGTTAATGCCGTTAGTGCAGCTCAAAAAGTTGGTGTTAAACATGTAGTGAAATTGTCAGTTCTAAACACTGAAGATGACTCTTATGAATTCGGAAGAGTGCATAGGGTCGCTGAAAAAGTACTTGAAGAAAGTGAAATGAATTGGACTTTCTTGAGAGCTAGCCAGTTTATGCAGAACTTAACAACGTACATGGCCCACCCAATCAAAGGACAGGATGCATTTTACACAGCTTGTGGTGATGGGAAGCTTTCGCATTTAGATGTGCGTGATATTGGCAGAGTTGCCTACCATGCCCTTACCGAAGATAGTCATCATAATAAGGCATATGTATTAACAGGTCCTGAAGCGCTGAGCTATGACGAGGTAGCGTTACTACTCAGTAAAGAGCTAGGCAGGGATATCAGTCATATTCGCTTAACTGATGAAGAGTTTAGACAAGGCATGATTTCTGGAGGTACGCCTGTTGAATTTGCGGATAGAGTTGTTGGATTAGATCAATACTTCAGAAATGGTGGTGTTGAAGAAGTCTCCACAGATATTGAAAAAGTGACAGGCCGAAAAGCAAACTCTATCGACAACTTCATAAAAGAGTTCTCTCGCACGAATGTATGGAAATAAATTTCCAAAATTTTAATGGGCGAGATCTTGCGCCCTAACTTAATTATCTGACTGTTAAGGAGTTAGAAATGAAAATTCTTAACCTTGTATTTCATCCTAATTTGGAAAACTCACGAAACAACAAAACGTGGAAAACTCAATTAGATGAGTCTGGCAAAATAGCAATGAGCAGAGATCTTTACAAAGAGTATCCTGACTTCAACATTGATGTTGAAAAAGAACAGGAAATCCTGAGTCAATATGACCGCATCATTTTGCAGTTTCCTTTCTACTGGTACTCCATGCCGCCACTGATGAAAAAGTGGCTAGATGATGTGCTAACGTATAACTTTGCTTACGGTCCTGAGGGCACAAAGCTAAAAGGTAAAGACCTTCAGTTGGTTGTATCTGTTGGTGGTAGACAAGTTTTCTATAGTGGCTTTGATATATTCACTACTGTTCCTGATTTGTTGAGACCATTGCAGCTAACAGCTAATTTGACTCAAATGAATTATTTACAGCCTGAGTATATGTTCAATGCCGATGCTGCCGAAGAAAAAACGATTGAAGCATTTGGCAAACAACTAGTAGCAAAAATTGACGATCCAAAACGTTCCGATGCTCGACAGTACTTGTACGACAATATGAACAGAGAGCTAAATGAAACTTATGAAGAGTTAGGCTTAGCTTAGCGTATATTTTAGCGTTACCTTTAAAGGTCATTAAGACCTTTAAAGGTTTTCTAATTTAAATTTAAAGAGACATTAGGATAGTACTTATTCGAAAAGTGCGTCTAAAGTTTTTCATTAACCGTAGATTTTACATAGCACTATCATATCGTATGAAATGTCATTAACTATATAGTCTCATCGAGCTACTTTAGTAACTATGAACTTTATTTCTCCCACTATTTTTAGCGATATAAAGAGCTTCGTCGGCACGTTTAACAACCTCTGATTTGTCTTCATCAGATGTCAAAAATTGACTTACTCCAAATGAAGAGGTAACTCTAAGAGGCTGATTACTCTCAAGGGGCAAAGGGCAGTTGGCAACACTTTCCCTTATTCTGTTTGCTAGTATGGTGGCGTTGACTTGATCCGTATTTGGCAACACTATGACAAACTCTTCCCCACCAATACGGCCAACCATATCAGTTTCTCTCAAATTGTCCTTAACTAATTTTGAAAAATGAATGATTGTTTCATCACCTACTGAATGACCATATGTATCATTAACTTTCTTAAAGTGATCAATATCTGCAATAATCACTGCGAACATTGAACTGTATCTTTTGGCTCTATAGAACTCTTTTTCAAGACATTCCAAAATATGTCGGCGATTGGGTAGTCCTGTTAATTCACAAGTTTTTGCTAGTTCATCAAGCTTTTTTAATGTTCCTTTTAGTTGTTTTTGTGTTTCTATAAGTTCTGTTATTTTTGTGCCAATTACTATGTGTTCACCGGAAGAGACTTTTACCCTATAGAGCTTAAAAACGTCTCCATCTGTAGAACTAAGAACAAACTCATTTTCTTGCAGGTTACGTTGGTTTTTCTTGATCTCTTTTAGCCAGTCATGGACTGAGTCAGAGCCAATGTTTATACCTGTATTCCTTGAATATGCTTCGTGAAGGATGTCTTCTTGTGACTGTCCAATGATTTGTTGGAGCGGTAACCCAAACAAAGCAGCCATAACCTCGTTGCAAAATGTTATTGTATAGTTTCTATCAATTATGCAGACAGCATTTTTCGTCTTTGTTAGACCTTCGTTTATTATCAATAAATTTGCAATGTCAGTAGAAGCTGTCAAGATAATTTTCTTACACAAAATAGTTAGTAAACTAAATATATATATGAAAATGGAGTTCCTGCAAGAAATGAAGAAATCAAAATGAAGCTTACTTTTTAACGATGTTCGCTCGTTTCACTATAGATCAAACATCGTTGAAACTTTGTAGTGTTTATTTTTGTATCTTGTATCGATTAAAGGTAGCTGTTGCTAATGCGATGTCCTTGGTTGGTTCTCCGTCTTTGAAAACCCTTGAGATTACGGAGCATAAAGTTCTGCCTGAATTTATGACTTTAGATTCGGCAATAATTTTGTCGCCTTGTTTTATTGGTTTAAAGAATTTTACGTTTAAATCTACTGTACTACACATCTCACCTTTATCTAATACAGTCATAACTGCGCATCCTAAGCTTGAATCTAAGAAGCCAGATATGACGCCTCCGTGAATTGCTCCAGTAGGTGAGAGGTGGTCTTCTCTTACAATTAATGAAGTTTGTACTTGGTGATTTTCAGGCTCAACGTTATCAACTAAAAAACCGAGCCAATCGCCGTAGTTATCATTGCGTGTTAATTCTACGCCTGCATACTTGCTTAAGAATTCAAGAGTTTTCATCTATTAAAACCTGTCATTATTAAAGAAATTACTACTTAGTGACTTATCGAACCAGAATAAATTTCAAGTAATTGAAAGAATTACTTTCTATCAAAGATTGCTATAAGTTGTCTGCTGATAGCTACAAGTTCACCTGATTCGTTGAATACTTGAGCCTCTGTATGCCCATACCCTCCATTAGCCTGTACCGTTTTTGCTCGATAAGCTAGCCATGTTGATGCTTCAAGCTTCTGGTGAGGATGAATAAACTCTACGTTCCAGCTCATAGTGCTAGCTGGGGCAAAGCCTTTCGACATTTGTAAAATTGTAGGAGGCCAAGCGTCGATTAAAGTTAAAATGTGAGCATCAGTTAATGCTTTTGGAGATTGTTTAAACTTCATCCATCCTTCATATGAGGACTCATTACTTGCGGAGAAGGGCATTGCTCCTTTTTCCACTAATATATCAACATGCTGTATGAATTCTGGTGTTACTCCGGGAACACACTTAATTGTATTGGTTGTGCTTTTGGGTTTGGCCAGACTTATTGAGTCGGCCTTTACATTTACGTCGGAATCACGATCTAGGGCAAAACATCCTAAAGCCGTTAAACAAATCTGGTCATTCTGGATTATATGAGCAGTAATTTGAGTTGCATTTTTACCTTCTCTTAATATTTGCCATTGAAACCCGAAGGGAGTACCGACATCAATTGGACCCACAAAATTGAATGTAATTGAGCGCAAAACTCTTTCTTCTGGAACTAGCTTCTTTAGTACTTGGTAAATAATACCAGCCGACAAGCCTCCAAAAACTGTTCTACCCTGTCCCCAATCAGCAGGGGCTGTTACAGTTAAGTTTTGTAAGTCGTGTGAGTTTTGTATAAGTTCGAAATAATTGTCAGGTTGCATAATAGTCTTTAAATAATGTGATTACGCTAATCGCTTGCGTTGTTGCTAAATGAGATCGCCTAAATTGTCATGCAGTATTTGCTTGATACTACTTTTATCAAATGTTGTGCAGTTATCTATAGAAAGAAAAGCAATGCCATGCACACACACGAGCAGTCTTCGTAGTATGTGTGTTTCGTTTTTAGTTGATAGTTGTTTATCGAGTTTGCTCAATATGTGGTTGTTTAATTGTTCTGAGACAGATTCGATATGAGAGTATTCATCCATTTCAGATAGCTGACTGAAGTACATAGCTCTGAAATATCCCTCGTAGTCTATAGCGAAAGCGATGTAGGTTTCACCATATTGAATTAAATCAGTTTCAGATGCAGTTAGTTCATCAAACTTGCTTTTCAGTATATTCATACCCTCTAGCGCCAATGTAACTGCTATTTCATTTCTGGATTTAAAATGTTTGTAAATGGCTGACGGAGATACTTTGCATATAGTGCTTATGTCTCTTATGGAAAAATCGACGGCTCCTCGCTTAGCGATTATATCGCTCGCAGCACTCAATATTTCCTGTTTTAGTGACCCGTGATGATAAGAATTCTTTTTTTTAGTTTTCATTAGTAACCACTCTTCTATTTGTACTAAGTATACACCTGTTCACATTTAAAGTGAACAGGTGTATACTTTCCGAGAGTGACGAGAGATAAAATATCCTTTCGTATTACACTCTGTTTTTAAGCTTTATGTTTCAGCAACACACTTAAATAGTCCAACTAGTGGCAAGTTAGTAGTCAACTATAAGGCTTAAAAGATTGAAGGGTGATTTGAGAAATAAATTTCAATCATTGATTTATAGAATTTTTATCCGAATTTGATATTTTTAAGGGTACTCAAGTGGTGTTTTCACAACATGGTCTTGTTAAGGTACAGAGGAGAAATGGCCTATTGGAGGTAACCCTAAAGGGAAGTTTTAACTGGGAAGCCTCAATTGAATATAAAACTATTGTGACAAGTTTTTTAAATGAAATGAGAGGTAAAAGTTGTTCAATATTACTAGATACAACAGACCTTGAGGGGGCTATTCCTGATGCATGGAATACTGTGGCAGAGTTAAATGATGAAATTGCAAACAATAGTAATCTGAAATTATTCATTGTGGTTTGTAATAATGCTTTAATAAAGCACTGCCTTGAAAAAGTTAACAAACCCACTTTAAAGAGTAAAATAAGACTATTTAACAATAGAGCATCAGCAATCTGTTTATTGTCATCATAGTAAACCGTAGGCAGTAAGTCTCATAACTTGCAGTTTAAATGTTTTGGTGTCTGTGTATTATCTCTAAAATAAGAAGTTTTTAGATAAGGCTCTTTTAAAAAAAGAGCCTTTTTTGATTAACTCACCACCGTCCTACTTTTTAAGCTATATTCTTTCTAAAGTGCTTTAACGCATTGATTGCCACTTGGTCCCCGAACTCTTGTACAAAATGTCCAGCTTCAGCAACCTCCATAGGTGTAGGGCATCCTTTAATGGTCTCTTTCATGAAGCCCATTACTCCGGGGCCAAGCATTTCATCTTTCATACCTATTGCCATGAAGGTTTCTCCATCCCATTCATTGCTCCAGAAGGGAAACGCTTGTGTGGATATTTCAACGCAAGCAGAGTCTGGATTAGCGACGATTTTAGGAAACTTTCTAACACCCGCTTGGTACGTTCTATCGGGAAAAGGAGCCGCATATGCCTTAGCCTCATCATCATCTATAGTAGGGGCATACTTCTTAAAAAAGTTGTCCAATTCAAGAAACTCTGGCTCTACAATATCAGCTTTCCAGCTCATAAACGCAGGCATTGTTGTTGGCTTAACCAACAGCGCGGTATTCATGATTAATAATCGCTTGAACCTATCTCTCATGTCCTTTGGAATTGTTAGACCCAACAGGCCGCCCCAATCTTGACAAACTAAGGTGATGTTTCTTAAATCCAACTTTTCAATCAAACGCATTAAGTAATTACGATGAAATTCAAAAGTATAAGTATCTTCGCTAACTGGTTTGTCTGACTTACCAAAACCTAACAAATCAGGTGCAATTACTCGCGCTCCTGCTTTAGTAAATTCAGGGATCATTTTTCTGTATAAATAACTCCATGCAGGTTCACCGTGCAGGCATAGAAACACCTCATCAGCATTAGTATCACCTTCATCAAGATAGTGTCCTCTTAGACCTTCATAACCTTCAAGGTCATTAATATAGTTCGGCTTGAAAGGGTAACCTTTAAGGTTTTCAAAGCGTTCTTCAGGTGTACGCACAAATTCAACCATTTTATTTCTCCAAGTATTAAAATAACTAGGTCTTCCGACCTAATTATTGATAATCTAGGTCGGATGACCTATAATGTCAAATTAAAATTAAAAAACTTTCGCATTGAACACTAAGTTTGTTGTTTAATGGCGACACAGACAGATGTATGAATTAACTTGAACATGAAAAAACTGAATCCTAAGGCTGAGAAGGTATTAGATGTCGCTTTAGAACTATTGAAAACAGAAGGTGACTTTGGTGTAACAATGAGACAAGTTGCCGTTAATGCAGAAATGTCTTTAAGTAATGTTCAGTATTACTTTAAGAATAAGAATGAACTGCTTAAAGCTATGTCAGATCGATATTTTAAGATGTGTCTTGATGAATTGAGAGATATGAAGATCATTCATTCTAAAGATACCATTAATGAAGATATAAGAGTCTTTCTAGAAGATATGCTCAGTCATGGACTAGAGGTTTCTGAAATGTGTCGTATCTTTAGGGAGTATTGGGCTATTTCTACTCGTAACGATGTAATTAAAGAGCACGTTATATGTTATTACAGAGAAATGTCGGTGATTTTATCAGACCTTCTCCGTCCAGCGGCAAAATCAGAAAGTGGTTTATCGAAAGCGGTTTCGATAATAATTCCTTTTATAGAAGGCTATTCAATTACAGCTATAGCCATGCCAGAGGATCTGAAAACTACGTCAGATACGCTATTACGCTTAATAGTGAACGTTCTCGAAGACTAATGAGAAATTAGACTGAACTTGCTTTTTGATAGCTGCGAGAGTTAACTATTTGGGTAAGGTTGAGGACATTGTTCATTTACTGATAACTAGAAGTTCTCTTTTACTTTTAGTACGGCGCTGCCGTTTTTATCCTTCGTAGGCACTAGCGAAAATCTTTTTATGGAAATATTCGAATGGGGCGGGTTTTAATAGGAGAGCAGGTTTTCCCGTGCAAGTTCAATATATTGTGTGGAATAGTACAAGCTGTAAATTAATAAAACTGATACCTTTAATTGAGTATTTTTGGACGTGTTCGCGGGTATTGCTTCGTTCACTAGAATAGATATAGACTCCTTTAGAACTAGGCAAAAAACCTAGTTCTAATCTCTTTCTATCGGATTAAGTTCTAATGAAGTACATAGAAATAACAGTTAGTGGCTTACTGAACTAGAAAATACATTCATTACAACGACGCCACTTATAATTAAAACGATCCCAACAATTGCAGCCGTATCAAGCTTTTGATTGAATAAAACCAATCCTGCGATAGAAATTAGAACAATTCCCAAACCAGACCAAATAGCATACGCTACGCCCATCGGGAGTGTCTTTAATACCAGAGATAGAAAATAAAATGCCACACCGAAACCGACAACGACAATTGTACTGGGGACTAGTTTAGTAAAGCCCTCTGAAGCTTTTAGTGCTGAAGTCGCAATTACTTCTGCGATAATTGCGATTGAAAGATATATATAGCCCAATTTATTTACTCCTATGACTACAGTTTTAAAAATTTGTTTAAAAAATTATGTTGACTGTATTCACAGGTAGCTCAGAGGAGGCAATTTATAGCTGCACTTTGAGCTTACTTCCCTGAACCATGTTGGCTAAGGGAATTTGTTTAAATACAGTTCCAGATAATTTATGGTTGCTTTGATACTTTCTTGAAAATAGAAGTCATCAATAGCTTTTCCTTTTTGGTATGAGATTGCCCAAATTGATTCAACCATAGTGATTGCGATTAAAAACTCTTTGGTTAAATCAGAGTCACTTCTCCAGTATGGCTTAGTTTTCTGAGCTAATTCATAAGCAAGTTTTTTATTATTCTGAGAATAAATTAACTTTACTTGACTCTGAATCGCACCACCTAACATTAGCTCTGTCGCTATGGGATGATTCTCATACCTTTCTTTGGCAAGTCGCATTACTTCTGAAAATGCGACTTGCCATGTCCCAAAACTCTCAATTTCAATCGATTTGTAAAAGTCCAAATCATCTTTCAAATACCTATCTACAAGCGCATTGTATATCGCAAGCATATTAGGAAATATCCTATAGATTGATGGGGCCGGAAGCTCCATTGCTTCAGCGATATCGTATATTGATAGAGACTTAGATGAATCTTCTGACAAACTCTGCTCGACGAAATCCAAAATAGCGTTAAATCTCAATATAGTTCGCTTTTGTGTCGGGTACTTGAATGGCTTGTCTTCTAAATTATCTTTCATGGCTTTTTCTATCTTTTACAGCAGGCCGACAGATTACCATAAATACGCCTTGTCATAAAAACGATATAATATTGCGAAATAATTGTGTTAATATACATTAAATAGGCAAAATATCAATTTAAAACGTAATAAAGTATCGTTAGGTGGGGTATGAAGAGAGCAATTATTATTAGTTTGGCAGTGTTAATACTGACTGCGTGTTCAGAGCAAGAAAAAGCTAGCGTAGATCCCGAACCTAAAATGGTGAAAGTCTTCATCGTAGATGGCGAAGGAGAGAGTTTGACACGGACTTTTCCGGGTGTAGTTGAACCAGTAAAAAATGCAGTTATAACTTTTAAGGTGGGAGGGACTCTAACCGACTTTGCTCTAACATCTGGAGCCATGGTGGAAAAAGGGCAAGTAATAGGCCAGCTTGATGACAAAGATTTTAAGATTCAAGTCTCACGAGCAGAATCAAATTATGACTTAGCAAATTCTCAACTAAAAAGACTTCGAGAATTACATGAAAAAAACATGGTTTCAGAGTTACAGTTAGAAAAAGCCATTGCGGATCAAAAAGCTTCTGAAGCTGATTATCAAGCTTCTAAAAGAAATTTGGAGTATACAAAGCTTGTTGCTCCATTTAACGCGATTGTTGCAGAAGCACATGTAGAAAAATATGAGCAAGTAGCTCCAAATCAGCCTATTTTGACGTTAAATGATGTTTCTTCATATAACGTTTCGGTTCAAGTACCTCAAACTTTGATGGCGAATGCTAAAGAATCTGTAATTGATTATAAACCTACAGTTCGTTTTGACGCCCAACCGGATAAAAGTTACGAAGCTTCTTTAAGCGAATGGATAACTAACAAAGATTCCTCGTCTGATACATACAAAGTACTTTATTCACTAGCCGCCCCTACTGACATTACACTTCTACCGGGGATGACTGCTTCTATTGAAGTAGAACTAGATAAGATTATTTCTTTGCAAAACTCATCTACCTACATCCCAGTATCTGCGATTTTTTCCGGTGGTAAATCTGAAGCTGGAACTGGCTTTGTTTGGGTAGTTTCAGAAGAGAATACACTTGTTAAAAGAAGTGTTGCTTTAGGAAAAGTGCTTAATGAACGAATAGAAGTAATTTCTGGGTTGGACATAGGTGAAAAAATTGTTAGCGCAGGTGTAAACAATCTTTCTGAAGGCACCTTAGTTAAAGAATGGAAAACGGAAAGAGGGCTGTAGTGTGGATACAGCTCAATATTTCATTAAAAACAAAACGAGTAGTTGGCTTTTAACTCTTATCCTTTTAATCGGAGGCGTTTTTTCATTTTTAAATATAGGTAAGCTAGAAGATCCTGAATATACGATTAAACAAGCTATTATCTCTACTTCTTATCCGGGTGCGTCACCTGAGCAGGTTGAAGAAGAAGTCTCACTCGCAATCGAACAGGCTGTTCAACGTTTACCTTATATAGACCACGTGAAATCTATATCTTCGGCTGGATACTCCTTGGTCGAAGTAAACATTAAGTCAATATATAGAAGCGAGCAAATTCCTCAAATTTGGGATGAACTCAGAAGGCGAGTCAAGGATGCACAGCTATCTTTCCCTCCGGGAGTTTATGAACCAATAGTTTCAGATGATTTTGGTGATGTATTTGGTGTATTAATGGCTGTTACTGGCGATGGTTTTAGTCATAAAGAACTGAAAGACTTTTCTAAATATTTAAAGAGGGAAATTACAGTTGTTCCCGGTGTTGGCAAAGTTTCTGTTCAAGGTGAACAGAGTGAAGTGGTAATACTCGAAATATCTCAGTCTAAATTGGCAACATTGGGGATTCCTCCAAATATTATTGCCGATACTTTGAATGCTCAAAACTATGTTTCTAGTGCAGGAACTGTTCTTATTGGAAAAGATAGGATCAGATTTAGCCCTTCGGGTGAATTCCAAACAATACAGGAGTTAAAGGCACTTGTTATAAGTAACCCCTTAACAGGTGAGATAATGAGATTGGGGGACATTGCTAATATCTATAAGGATTATGAAGAAGTACCAACAAATTTGATCCGCTATAATGGACGAGAAGGGATTCTTATGGGGATTTCGTTTTCTTCTGGGGTAAATGTCGTAGAAGTAGGTCAGCGAATCGCCCATAAAATTAGCGAGCTATCTTCCTCTGTACCTGCTGGTATAAATATTGACTACATATATGACCAACCTAGTGAAGTTACTAATTCGGTCAATGATTTTTTATTTAATCTAGTTTCTGCTGTCGCGATAGTTATTGTCGTTCTGCTTTTCTCTATGGGTTGGCGTTCAGGAACAATCATCGGTGTTGTCCTAGTTGCAACTGTGATGGGCACTTTAATATTCATGCTTCAAATGGATATTCCACTGCATAGGATCTCATTAGGGGCTTTAGTAATTGCGCTTGGCATGCTTGTTGACAATGCAATTGTCGTAACCGATGGCATCATTGCCGGAAAAAATAAAAAAATGTCGCTTGTCGATGCTGCTAGTAAAATAGTTAAACAAACTAGGTTACCTTTGCTCGGTGCTACTGTAATAGCGATTACTGCTTTCGCTCCAATAGGCTTATCTCCCGATGATACTGGTGAGTTTGCTGGAAGTTTGTTTTGGGTGTTACTGGTTTCACTTCTATTAAGCTGGGTGACAGCGATAACACTAACCCCTTTCTTTGCCTCACTTCTACTAAAAGATACTCCTGCGAGTTCTGAAACTGGACAAGCAAATAAATTGTCGTGGTTTAGAAATGTATTGACGTTTGTTCTCAAAAGAAGGGCTTTTTCTTACAGCTTGATTATTAGCTTGTTTGTATTAGCTTCATATGGTTTTGGTTTTGTTAAACAAGTGTTTTTCCCTCCTGCAACTACACCTATTTATTTGATTGATATGTGGGGTTCAAAAGGCAATGACATAAAAGCTACCGAAGAGACGATTAAGTCTATTGAGGGGAAACTAACAAATCTTGAAAGTGTAAATCAGGTTACCTCGTCCATTGGGCAGGGAGCGCTTAGATTTATGCTTACTTATGGCCCTGAGTATTATAATCCTGAATATGCACAGTTTATGATCAGGACAGAAAACTTAGACAAATTAGTTGCAAGTTTGCCTGAAGTTAAGCAGATGCTTGCAAATGATTATCCAGACCTATTTTTTAAGATTAGACGTTTGGAGGTTGGACCATCACCTAGAGCTAAGATTGAAGCAAGATTTTCTGGACCTGATATTGATAAGTTGAAAGAAATATCTAACCAAGCTATGAGTGTTTTTAACCGACACCAATATGCTGCAAACATTCGTGATGACTTAGGCTCCAAGACAAAGGTAATTCGACCAATTATAAATGACGCAGCGGCAAGATTAGCTGGTGTTACGAAAAAAGATATTGATGCTGTTTTAAATCGTAACTTTGATGGTGAGCAAATTGGCGTGTATCGAAGTGGAACTGATATTCTGCCAATTAAGATTAGGACACCAATAGATGAACGAAGCGCTGTCTCATCACTTTCGAACTTATTTATTTTTAGCCCTGTACATAATAAATATGAACCACTTGAGCAGTTTGTTCAGAGCTACTCTGTCGATTGGGAGTACTCAACTATCTATCGAAGAGATAGAAAGAGAACAGTAACTGTAATGGCGGATAACAACATGTTATCAGACATAACGGCACAACATGTTTTCGCAGATGTACGAGCAGAGATTGAAGGTATCAAGTTGCCAAATGGATATTCGTTGGAGTGGGGGGGAGATTATGAAGCTTCTAATGACGCACAAGCAGCTCTGTTTAAATCTCTTCCTTTGGGTCTTCTGATCATGATCATTATTACAATATTGTTGTTTGGGAGTGTTAAAGCAACATTAGCCGTTTGGTTGAGCGTACCTCTAGCCATAATTGGAGTAGCATCGGGCATGCTAATTGGAGGGTTTTCATTTGGCTTTATGGCGCTGTTGGGCCTATTGAGCTTGTCTGGAATGATGATTAAGAACGGGATAGTGCTAGTTGACCAAATTAATGTAGAAGTCGAATCAGGTAAATCACTCTATGAATCGGTTGTAGATGCTTCAGTTAGCAGAGCATTGCCCGTATCTATGGCTGCACTGACCACAATGCTTGGCTTAATCCCGCTGTTAACAGACCCATTTTTCTCTAGCATGGCAATTGTGATTATAGCGGGATTGGGTGTCGCTACCGTTCTAACTCTCTTGTTCGTGCCACTGTTCTATTGTTCTATTTTTAAAGTCAAAAATCAGTAGTGGCAGTGAAATGATCAATAAAGTTGTTTTTACCTTGAGTAAGCAATGAAGATATTGAAGTTAATTGTTTAGGTTAAATATGAGAGCTAAAGGAAGTTTTGAATGAAAGTTACTATTGTGGTTAGTCATCCAAACCACCAATCATTAACTTGGAGTATTTGTAATACATTTAAAGAAGGTATGAAGGAAGTAAGCGCACATATCAAGTTTGATGTAATTGATTTGTATAAAGACGGTTTCTCTCCCGTCTTTCAAGTTGCGGATCTAGAGGCATTAGCCAATGAGGAACCATTCTCAGAGCAAGTATTGGATTATCAAAAACGCATAGATGCTGCGGATGCGATAGTTATCGTAACGCCTATTTACTGGTGGGCTTTGCCTGCTATGATGAAAGGCTTTTTTGACAGAGTATTTACCACTGGCTGGGCTTATGATGTTCGAGTAGGGGGAACTTCACCTCGACTTAGAGATCGACCGACTTACATTCTAGCATTAGGTGCTACTAATCCTGAGTCTTATGAAAGGCATGGATATAAAGAGTCATTTATAAAACAATTAGAATATGGGATCTTTTCTTATTGCGGAATAAAGAGTGCAAAAACAAATATTTTCTTTCAGGTTATTAGTTCAGAGCTAGGTGGAATCGACCCTAGCTCTCATTTAAAAAGAGCTAAGAACTTGGGGGTTAGCTTTGCAAATGAAATATTAGAATATAGATCAACAGTCGTTTAGATTATTCCAGCATCAAGATTTGTGAAAGATCTCAGAGATAAGAGAACATTCTACCACTTTAGGTCGGTAGAATCGGTTATTGCCTTTGCTGGCTTATACAACGAATAGATATATGGATACTGGTAAACTTGTATATTTTGCTTCGGTTATCCCTCTGCTTATAGCCCCTTTTTCTTCAGCATGGCAATTTTTACTATCCCTAGATTAGGTGTTGAAATTTTATTAGCAAGAGTGATAAATCTCTTTATATTGCGAAGGATCAAGGTCGAAATCGAGTTGTGAAGTATGGTGACAAATTGTAACGAAAGATTATAGAGACTTATTTTTATTAAACTTATAGGTTTAATAATTCATAGAGTGTATAAGTTATTAATTTATGGAAATAATAATATCAAGAGGAATTGATAGTAGTGGTAGATGTTGTTTTAGATTTTCTTTACGTAATTGCCCAAAGAAGGCTTTCGGCAGCGCGTAAATTAATGCAAATTGGTTTGGCTATAGCTGTAACATCCTTCGGAGTTGGCTCTCTTGTCTTTTCAATGTCTTATAACGGCATTGTTCTCACTGCTGATACTAACAGTGCAGCAGTTTCTCCCTTCCTTATAAATATTTTTCTGGTTATAGGTCAATTAGCACTAGTGTCTGGAATTGTGCTGGAGGTTTATCAGCAACTTCTTGGGGAGGGGGCACCTGCAAATAGAGCTAAAAGTATTGATCTTAGGAGCTTATCTAAAGGCAGTGCTCCTAAATTATCAGCAGAATTCCCTAATACAATTGAAGCCTCAGGAACACGAGAGTCGCTTTTTTTACAGCGGAAAGCTGATGAGCCACTTGAAGATTGGCTTGATAGATCAACTCTGGCATTGACTAATTTTGCTCAAACCGAGTTAGTTGAACTAAACCAGCATGAGAGTGAACATCCATTAGCGTTAGGGGCAACGGCTCATATCCCTCATTGCTTCGCTTTAGGCTTTTTAGTGGCTAATAGACGTTTGGTTAATTATTACTGTTGGGACCGTGATTCAAAGAAGGAAGAAAAAAGTCGGTGGGTAGATACCCGCGATAAGAGGACAAGAGGCCAAAGTACATCTGAAGGCATTAAACATTTTCTAAGCGAAAGAATTGAACACGAAAAACAAGTAAAAAGACTTGGTTTATCTATCGAATTGTCAATTGAGTCTGCTCCAGAAGTATTTCTCGAAAAAGCTGAATTGGATGCTGTCTGCCAAATAAAATTGCCAAAGCAATACATTGGTAATCTATTTTCTGAAAAAGAGCAGGTAAAGATAATTAGTGAAATTCGTGAGCTAATGAATAACCAGCTACTGAAACAATACTCAAATGTAAAAGAGCTGCACATAACAATAACTGGGCAAAACTCCTTTATTATGAGATTTGCTGCTGACTTAAATCAAAACCATATCCCAAGCGTTATTAAAATTTATCATTTTGAAAATAATAGTTATCCATGGTGCTTTAACCTCAGTCCTAACAGTGATGAGGTAAGTTTTACCGTGTTTAAAAGTAATTAGATGGAGTTAATTTGACTATGCGTAACAACGAAAATTTATTGCAAGAATTGGCAGATAATTTAGACCTGCCAGATGGTGCATACAAACAAGCAGTAGATCGTTATCAGAGCCTAGGTAAATGGTTTGGTCGCGATGAGTCGTCAGTGAAAGATAATGATCCTCACATTTTTCCTCAAGGGTCATTTCGATTGGGTATTGCCATTAAGCCACTTTCTGGAGAAGAGGAGTACGACTTAGATCTTGCGTGTAGCTTGCGATCCGGCATTACACCAATGAGCCATTCTCAAAAGGACTTAAAAGATATAGTGGGTAACGAATTAGAAGATTACCGAAAAGCTAAAGGTATTTCTGAAGAGCTGGAATCTAAACATAGGTGTTGGCGTTTAGAGTATCAGGATAATTTAAAATTCCATATGGATATTGTGCCTTGCGTACCAGAAAACGAAGTTAAGATGAAAAGCCTTGCAAGGGCTATGGCTAGTCGAGGGTTGGCTGAATCGTTTTCAAAAGAGGTAGCTGGCAATGCTGTAGCAATCACCGACGATAGGCACGATGACTTTGATGACAAGCCTTCAGGCTGGATGATTAGTAATCCAGAAGGTTACGCCCAATGGTTTGAGAACCGGATGGTTGAAAATCTTCAGGTAAAAGCAGCGTGTGAAGCATTGCAAGTTGACGATGTGCCAATCTACAACACTAAAACGCCATTGCAACGTGCTGTTCAAGTATTGAAAAGACATCGTGACACAATGTTCAAGGAAAACCCTGACAGTAAGCCTATATCAGTAATCATAACTACACTATCTGCTACTTATTATGACGGCTCTAGTTCTCTAGAGTCGGCATTTTCATCAGTCTTAAAAGGGTTAAAGGAATTTTCAGATTCCAATTCTGACGTTGTTCTTAACCCGGTAAATCCAGAAGAAAATTTTGCGGATAGGTGGTCAATGCCTAACTACAAACACCTAGAGTTAAAAAAGAATTTTCACCTTTGGGTCGATCAAGTCGTTAGGGATTTTGAGTACTTGTTTACTTCTGACAATTTAGGAATGATTTCCGAATCAGTATCGAAGAGCCTGTCTGTTTCTATTGAGCAAAAGCATCTTGCTTCGATATTAGGTTTATCTTTGGCTACAACTAAGACAAAAGCACAACCGAAAGCGGTTAATGAACCTGTGTCCAAACCATGGCATCGTTCTTGAGGCTACTTTGAAGATTAAAGGTCTAGAGCGATTTTTCAAAGAAAATCCTTTAATGGGTTACGAACCCGTAACCCATGGCGGTGAAATCCGCTTAAATGGAAAGGTGGAGTTGAACCATAGCTACGAAAATTACCCAGCAGTTCAACAATTGATTGAGTTGAAAATTATTATTCCTTCAGGTTATCCAAATGCTCAACCTGAGTTTGAAGAAGTAGGTGGGTTTGTACCTAGGATTGATGAATTTCATATAAATCCGGGGGGGACATTATGCTTAGGTTCGCCATTTAGAATAGATAAATATTTGCGTGTAAATTCGGACTTCTTAGAGTTTTTTAATGCTTTTTTTATTCCATATATTTACGCTGTAGCATTAAAAAAAGACCATGGCATCAATTTTGTCTTTGGTGAATTAAAGCACGGTACAGAAGGCGAGCTAGAAGACTTCGCTTCAGAAATAGGCTTACCAAAAAAAGAAGAGTTGATTGCTTGTGCTCATGCTTTATCTCAGAAAAAGCGAATTGCCAACAAAGGACCGTGTCCGTGTAACTGTGGTTTGAGGTTAGGTAAATGCGAGCTGCACTTACGGTTAAACAAATTAAGAAAAACATTACCTAGAAAATGGTATAGAAAATTCAAAGCTAGGCTCTAGCTTATACGAATAAAAATAAGACAAGGAATATCAATGTGGTCAGATAAAGAGTCTTCAGTAGACTTTCTAAATTTCAATGAAACAGCAGAATCTATAAAAGATTTAATTACCGAAAGGGAATTAATGCCAATCAGTGTTGGCGTTTTCGGCAATTGGGGAGCAGGGAAATCCACGATCCTTGAATTAACCAAAAAGTCATTGGATGAAGAGGGTGATTATATTCAAATCCACTTTGATGCGTGGACATTCGAAGGATTTGATGACGCGAAAGCCGCATTATTGGAGACTATAGCATCTGAGCTTCTTAAAGAAGCAGAAGGTGATAAAGGACTTGTAGATAAAGCGAAAGAATTTTCAAAAAGAGTAGATGCCATGAGGCTTCTTAGTTTGATGGCTGAAGGCGGCGCTGCATTATCTGGTATTCCATTGTTTGGCCTTGGTCAAAAGTTAGTGAGTTATTTTGATGATGAGCCAGATAGCGAGCTAGAAGAAGGCGAAGCAGAAAGTGATTTTGAATTAGGGGATGTTGCTGAAGTAGCTGGTAAAGTTCAAAAGGCCGCAGCTAAGGGAAAAGGCATAATAAAACCTAAGAAAAAGCTTTCTCCACCTACTGAAATACGCAAGTTTAGAAGTGCGTATGCCAAGCTGTTAGAAGGTTTTGATAAACCACTAATCGTTTATGTTGATAATCTTGATAGATGCTCACCAATAAATGCGATTTCAACACTAGAAGCAATTCGTTTATTTCTATTTTTACCAAATACAGCTTTTGTCATTGCCGCTGATGAGGACATGATCCGTCTAGCGGTGCAGCACTTCCACAAGGGCGCTTCGATACGTCACCAAAAAGATTACTTAGATAAACTGATCCAAATACCTGTCCACGTTCCCAAACCCGGCGTGGAAGAAGTTCGAGCTTATCTGATGATGCTAATAGCATCTGACAAGAAAGTAGACGTTGAAGAATTCAATAAAATAAGAGATAGACTCGAAGAGTCGCTCAGACTCTCTTGGCAACAAGACCCAATAACAATTGATGATTTGATCGCAGATTGCAATATCGACAATGTTGAAGAAATCAGAGCTGAATTTAAGGTTGCTGAACAGTTAGCACCAATATTGGCAAGTTCATCTCATATTAATGGTAACCCTCGAATTGTTAAACGATTACTAAACCAAATTCGTATGAGGCTTAAAACTGCTAAGCGCAGAGGAATGCAGCTAGATGAAAAGACTATAACCAAACTGGTTATTTTTGAACGTTGTATGGGAACTCAAGCTACAAACAAGCTTTACGAACTGATCGATAAAGAGAAAGGTAAGCCAGAAATAATTGCAGAGATGGAAAGCAGTGATACAGATTTTAATGTTGAAAAGCTACCTGATGAATGGAGGGAAGATTTAGAATTTTTGGAGCAATGGGCAGAGCTTCAACCTCCATTTGCAGAACAAGACCTAACGGCAGCAGCATACTTAAGTAGACAAAGTATTCCAATGGGGGCTATTAACGCAGTAATGTCTGGTGCAGCTACGAAACTGTTGGATGGTTTATCAAAGCAGAAGAACCGAATTAGTGAGGCTAACTCTAAACTTTTAGAGGCAACACCTCAAGAAGAATACCTGTCCGTAATGGATGCCCTTGTTGAACAGTTTAAATTAATCGAAGACTGGAAGAAATTGCCATTAGGCATCTATGGTGCAAGGCTTCTTTCCCTTAAAGATGATAAGTGTAAAAACGTATTCTTAACGTATATCAATACAATCCCAAGCCAGCGTTGGATGGTGCCAATTGTTAATGAATTAAAAGGAGGTAAGTAATGGGTACGTCAGCGTCAGCGTCCGGTCCTAATAATCAAAGTCCTTTAGTCCCGCCGTGGGCCGAAGAAGGCAATTCTGTTCAGTTTGGCACTGGTGATGGTGTTGATGGAGGGCAAGACGGAACGGATAGTGGTGAGCAAGGTGATGACCAAAGCTCTAATAGCGATTCAGACCAAGAAACAGACAACAGTAAAGTACAAGAAAAGATCCCCGGCCCTAAACACAATGAAGCCACACCAAATCGCTTAGTTGGAGCTAGAACGGCTTTTGGTGAATATGCGAAGGGAGGCGGCGGTTCATCTAATTTAAGAAGCTCTCTGCGAAAATACGCTAAAGGTTCCGGCGGCGGCTCTGGGACGAGCCGACGACTAGCTAGTGGAATCACGGCTGGTACTAGTCTGTTCAGAATGATGAGTGGAGATAGTGTTAAAACGAACTATGAAACACTATCTATTTCCGATCTTAATGGATTATCAACTGATCAAGCGATTGACAGAATCACAGAGCATCTGACACCAGAAAATGGTGATGCAGATGCTGTTCGAGTGGCTTTAGATTACGCGTTGGCAGAGGCCCTACCCGATGTAGAAGACTTCGATGAGAGTGTTTTTACAGAAGAGGTGATGCATGAAACACTTTCTTGTTTTTTAACTGATTTGATTTTTCAAGACATTGTTACAGGCATGGGGGATGCGTGGTTTCGTACAGAGCATGCTAGTAAACACCACCGGATGGAAGAAGAGCTTAGGGAATTAGTAAAAGTGGTTACACAACAACAAGTAGAAAGCATTACTCATGGCAATGCGGGGAATATAACGAAAGATAACATAGACGAAGTACAGATCGCGGTGATCACTCAAACCGTTGAAGTGTGGGAGAGTTATAATGATTAACTATTACTTTCATAATGATCCGTCGAAGCTTCCTGATTACTCAGAAGGCTGCCACCCAGTGCAGCTATACAAAACGCATGACTATGACAAAACTAAGCACAGTAAAGCTTCTCGCTCACTCCTTGAAAAAGTCAGGAAGTTGGGCGTACCAATAGATGCAGATGCTATAGACTTAGTAACAATTGCTTCTGCTGTTACTGCTGCTGATAGTTTCGAATTACGACAGAATGCGGCAGATGCTTGGTCAAGACAAATGCACCTGCACATCCCAGTAAAGGATGAAAATTTATGGACCTTGCTTTCAGATAAGTTGGTTTCACTTCTTAACTTTTTGACTGGGGATCAATGGAAATTCACGTTTTTCCAAAGCACCATGGAATTACCCAAGCCCATCAACAGTAATAATGCTAAAAAAACCTGTAATTCCTTGAAAGGTTTGAATTCGGTATGCTTGTTTTCAGGCGGACTTGATAGTGCTGTTGGTGCAATAGACATTCTGAACGCTAAATCTAAATACATGCCGCTACTTGTAAGTCACACATATAAAGGTGATGGTGCAAAGCAGCGTGCTATAAAGTCATTGCTAAAATCCGATTTTGCTGAACTATCTTATAGTATTTATCCAAGTTTGATGGAGCCTTTAAAAGGTAAAACTGACATTTCAATGCGTGGAAGGAGCTTTAACTTCTTGGCTATGGCTGTGTTAGGAATTATTGCTCTGAGAAACGCAAATGATGATAGCAACATCGACACCATAATAGTTCCAGAGAATGGCTATATTTCAATAAATCCGCCATTGACTCGAAGACGAATTGGCAGTCATAGCACGCGAACTACACATCCATTCTTTTTGAACAAGCTTGAAGATCTATTAAAGGATGCTGGCTTCCACGTGAAGTTTGTTAATCCCTATCAGTTCAAAACTAAAGGTGAGATGTTAGCAGAATGCAAAGATCAGGTGGCTATTGCGAAAGCCATACCGTTAAGTGTTTCTTGTAGCCATTGGCACAGAAGGAATATTCAATGTGGCTACTGCGTACCTTGTTTAATTAGAAGGGCTTCTGTCCATCACGCTAATTTTAAAAAAGATGCTCCTTACGAAAACCAGAATCTGAAACCAGTAATAAAAGAATATAAGAAACGAGATGATATTCAGTCGGTACAAGCTGCGATTATTCGATTGAACAAATCTAAGGACTATCGGGGATGGTTACGCCAGAGTGGGAATTTGCCATCTGATCCAATTACACGTGAAAAGCTTGAATCAACTATTGAACGTGGTTTAGCAGAGGTTGAATCGTTTTTAAAGGCAGCAACAGTATAATGATGGATATGCACTGTCATGTGGATCTTTATCCTGATCATGACGTAGTACTAAAAAATATAGAAACTTCAGGCTTTTATGTTCTTTCAGTCACAACTGTACCGTCAGCTTATGGCGGAACTAAAAAGTTGACTGAGAACTTAAGTAATTGTCGAACCGCTTTAGGCTTGCACCCACAGCTTGCTCATATGAGAAGTCATGAATTGCCATTGTTTGACTCTTTATGCAGAGAAACAAGGTACATCGGAGAGATAGGACTTGATGGCTCTAAAGGGTATGCAGACCATATAGAAGTACAGAAGGTAGTGTTTGAGCATATTTTAGCTAAATGTAGTGAATACACAGACAAGGTTTTAACCATTCATAGTTTGAATGCCGTTGATGCGGTGCTTGACCTGTTAAACATCTATCCTAATGCAGGTACGCCTATCCTACATTGGTTTCTTGCTACAAAAAAACAAGTTGAAAAAGCGATAGCACGCGGTTGTTATTTCTCTGTAGGACCTGCAATGCTTCATTCTAATCGAGCAAAAAAGGTAATTTCGTGGTTGCCAAAAGATAGAGTTTTACTTGAAACGGATGGGCCTTTTGCAAAAGTGAAAGGCCAAATACAATATCCGTCTGATGTTGAAGCTGTAATTGATTATTTGGCAGAGTTTTGGGAGATGACTATTAGTGATGTTAACGCAAAGCTAAGAGCTAACCTAAAGCTGCTAGTGAGTTAATTTTAAGGAAAATAATGAAGTTAACGGATCACATGGAGGCTTTTCTTCAACGCGAAGTCAATTTAAACCAGCATAGAATTGATAAGTTAGAAAAGCGAGTGGACATCATAACTGGGTTTATTCAAACAAGTGAAGTCTTTGGTTCTTCATTTGTTAAAGCTATACCCCAAGGAAGTTATGCTCAAAGAACTATCATAAAACCAACTCCAAAAAAGCAAGAATTTGATGCAGATTTAGTCGTCTATCTAGATAGTATCTGGGGCTGGAAGCCACAAGATTATATCGAGCAGATATATCACCTTTTCAATTCTTCTCCTACATATAAGGGAAAAGTATCAAGGCATACCCGATGCGTTAAGCTTAATTACGCTGGAGAGTTTCACATCGATATTGTCCCATGTGTAAGGAAAGGAATAATATTGAGAGAGAATAAAATCTGCAACAAGGCAACTAATAAATACGAATCTTGCTCCAGCACCGAATTTAATAAATGGGTAAATAAAAAAAACTCCGCAGTTGGAAATAACAACCTTTTAAAGGCAATACGATTAAGTAAGTATTTAAGAGATTACAAACAAAATTTCTCTGTGAAATCCATATTACTAACAACGTTACTAGCTGAACGAGTGACCGGGTGGGAGTATCATTGGGGCACGGACAAGTTTAAAGACCTTCCTACAACTCTGAAAATATTGTTTAACAGACTAGACAGTTGGCTGAATAAGCAAAAGTCTATGCCCATTGTTAGTAACCCTGTAGCCATCGATGATGAAGACTTTAATCGTCATTGGGATGAGCGTAAGTTTCAGAACTTCAAGACACAAGTGAAAAGGTATAACACTTGGATCAATATGGCTTATCTTGAGAGAGATAGGGCAGCTTCAATTCTTAAATGGCGAAGAATTTTTGGAGATGGGTTTGCACCTAAGGAATCTGTAACAGTTACTCAAAATCAAACTCCTATACCAAGCAATTTTCATGATATGGAATGGCCTATATCAGAATCAATATGGAAGTTAAATGTAGAAGCAGTATTGCAAAAAGAAGAGTCATCATCGTTTCTTGGAAATTTGTCTGACTACACCATACTCCCTAAAGAGCATGTAGTTCGTTTTAGCATCCTTGATGAACTGGATCGTCGAACAAAAATCTATTGGCAGGTAGTGAATTCAGGAGAAGAAGCCGAGAACAATAGCTGTCTGCGCGGGGGATTTAAAAAAGGTAAGTTAATAAGAGAAGAGTCCACCTTGTATAAAGGTAGACATTGGGTGGAAGCCATAGCGGTTAAACAAGGCATCTGCATTGCTAGAAGTGGGCCAATGGTCGTTAATATCGCTTAAGGAAACCAACAATATGAAAACAATAATAAAATTAGTTTCACTGTTAATACTCTTAATCAGCTCCTGTCTAGCGTCAGCGGATAAGCTTAGCAAAGACGAAGACTATCTCTATATTGCTACTTTCAACGTATTCAAACTGGGAGCTGTTGCTGAGAAGTATAAAGCTGAAAATATATCAGAAGAATTAAAAGATAAGATCCCGAAGCGAATTGACAATATTGCGGATGTTCTTGCAGTCGGCGAGTTTGAATTAGTTGCTCTGCAAGAAGTAGCTTATGGTCATGGAGGAGAAGCCGCCATGAATGACCTAATAATAAGCCTTAGAGAACGTCACGGGTTAGAGTATGAAGTTATTCACTCTGACCATATTGGTAAAGGGTTAATGAAAGAGATGATTTCTTTTCTATATGATCCTACAAGAGTTACTCCACACAAGGTCAATGCAGACTCATATACGTCGATAATAGAAATTCCGGGTAGAGATCTAGCACTTAGCCGTTGGAGTTCAAATAACTTCGATTTTACCATTATTTCCGCCCATTTAGCATGGTCTAATAAGACAGACCGAATAGCGGGTTATGAAAAAATTAATGATATTCTACATAACCCAGCCAAATACTCAGATGACCCTGATGTAATCATATTAGGGGATTTCAATAGGTATGGTGACAGTCAAAGGGCTGTAGAGAAGATCATATATGACAAAAACAAAATGATCGCACCAAATATCACTATATTTGACCCTAATTTCAATTCAGAAAAGAGAGTAAAAAAATCGCTTATTAAAGGGAAAGGTATACCTGATGATGATCCACAATTGTTATCAACGACTGTATCAAAAAACACCTTTGTTTATGATGCATTCTTTATGACAAAGGACGTAGACGAAGAGTTTGACGGTGATTTATTGACTCCTAAGTATGGCGTTGATTTCGGTATTATCGCATTTGATCAGAAAAATGGCTTTGGATATCAAGATGGAACTGATGTACTTAAACATGATCCGCTAAAGCTAGCTTATTCAGACCATAGACCTTTATGGCTTAGGTTTAATACTTCAAGAGCAGAGGACAAAGATAGCAGTGAGGAAACTAAATCGTTTTTCACGACTCCGTCTGGTAAAAAGTATCACCTACATGACTGCCCACGCATCGAGAACAGCTCTAAATTAAGCCAATGGGAAACGATTGAAGCCGCAGAAGCTGCATCATACGAGCCTTGTCAGGTATGTATTGATAAAGACCATACCAATTAAGAAAAAATTAGAAGTAGTAAGTAATAAATGAAGTACCAATACCATGAATGGCTAAAAGCACTGGCAGCACATTTTAATTTCTTAAGTGCTGTCCAATTCGATGAAAATAAATTTAGCTATGAGATAGGTGAGGTTAGGCACGAGCTTCCTGTAGAACAATTGCCAGCATCAATGAAGAAGGAAAAGTCTTGGTTCTGGTACGATTTGGAAATTATTGTTGGAGAAGATTTACACAAATTTCGCTTGGCTAGTGAGAATGATGCTACGAAATTAGAAGATTCGTTTAAGTCTTATGTAAAAGATTGGTATAGAGAAGAAGCAAGAAAAGAAGCAATGAATATGCTTCCACCAATTAATGAGGCCAAAAAAAAACTCATTTCATTTCTAAATGCTGAAAGGTTTTTAAAGCAGAGCGATCTTAAAGCTTTCTTAAAAGAGACGACTAAACCAAACCTTAATATCAAAGGAAAAAAAGAATTTTTCGATGAGGATGAGTTAACGACAATATCTAAAATCACTCGTTTTTTTAATAATCCCAATGAAATATTAGAGATTATAAATACTCGATTCATCAACAAAGAAATTGAGTTGCATGGAATGATATTAAATGGGTTGAACGATTCACAGAAAATCGCTTGTATTATAGACGATGACACTAATTTAGTTTTAGCTGGTGCTGGAACAGGTAAGACGAAAACTCTTGAAGTTAAAACTCGCTACCTAATCGAAACTGGTAAATATAGACCTGATGAGATACTGCTGGTCGCATATGGAAATAAAGCAAAAGACGAACTTGTTAAAAGAGTAGGGAAGTCTACAGGTGTTAATGCCGTTACGTTTCATGGCTTTGGGCGTTCTATCGTAGAGAAGCACTTAAATCAAAGAGTGATCCCAGATCCTATGGCTGAAGACGATAAGTTAAAGCGTAAGTTTATCGATGATGAAATAGTAAGGCGATTGGACAATGATAGTCACTTTGTCGATTTAGCAATTAGATACTTCGAAGAGTTCCTATACCCTTATAAAAATCCGTTTGATTTTAAATCTTTGGGGGAATATTACGAGTACATAAAGGCTAATGAAATAAGAGCACTATCAGGGGACAAAGTAAAAAGCTATGAAGAAATGGCTATAGCCAATTTTCTATACAAAAATGGTATCAAATTTAAATATGAACCCCGATATGACAAAGACATAAACTTTGTTGGTTTCACTTCTTATCAACCAGACTTTTACCTCCCAGATTATGATTTATATATTGAGCACTATGGTGTAAACGCTGACTTTGTAGCACCGGACTATATGAATCCCAAAAAATATGCGTCTGATATGCAAAAGAAAAGAAGGATTCATAAAAAAAATAAAACAGACTGCGTTGAAACCTACAGCTTTTTGAAACAAGAAGGAAGGTTATTGGAGCACTTGGAATCTGAGCTTAATGAACGGAATGTACGATTTAATCCTATCCCTAAAGAGTCGTATTTAGATGCCCTAAAAGAATTGGGAGCCGTTACCAAGTTAGCTGATTTAGCATTTAAAGCTATTGGTTTAACTAGGACAATGAATCATACGATTCCTTCTTTACGCAAATTAGTACAACAATCAGCTACGCCAACATTAGTAGCAGCTATAGATATTTTGGAGCCATTGTTAGAACATTATTATACGCATTTACGTGTTAATAATACTTCTGACTTTGAAACGATGATAAACGATGCCATACCAATAATTGAGCAAGGTCATTATCGTTGCCCATACAAGATAATTATGGTGGACGAGTTCCAAGACATATCTAACCCTCGTGCAGATATTCTCAAAGCACTACAAAATTACGACCCTGAATTGGTTATTTTTGGTGTCGGAGATGACTGGCAAGGTATTTATAGATTTACAGGTGCAGATCTTCAATTGACCTATAAATTTACCGACGAATTTGGAGATGGTACTGAGAAAAGTTTAAACGAAACATATAGGTTTAACGACAAAATTAATGATGTTGCCAGTAAATTTGTAAAAACCAATACATTGCAAAAGCGCCGAGATTTTACTGCTAGAGAGGTTGATGATCCTAGAGTGCATATAGTGAAGACCACAGAGAAAGAGCAGCAGGATACAATCGTCGATGTCATAAATTGGATAGCCCAAAACGAAAAGCCCGGCAGCATACTTCTTCTTAATAGGTATAAGTACAAAAAGCCCAAATACCTATCAGAGCTTCAACAATTAGCTAAACGTCTTGGCCTAACACTAAGGTTTGACAGTTGTCACGCAAGTAAAGGTAAAGAAGCTGAATACGTAATAATAATGGATATGCTCCGTGGCAAAAATGGATTTCCCGCAGAAAAGCTTGAGCACCCATTAATAGAGTTCTTGCTTCCTAAACTTGAGGAGTACCCTCATGCAGAGGAACGTCGCATATTTTATGTTGCGTTGACCAGAGCAAAACATCGAACATTCGTATTATCTATCGAAGAGAATTGTTCTGAATTTGTAAAACAATTACGAGGTTATGGTAGTAATTTAATAAACCAAGACGCTATAGCCCCTAGTGAATTGTCCCTAAACGTCACAGAACTTGCTTGTCCAGTTTGTGAAACTGGTAGATTGATAAAGAGAGGGAATGGTGGCGTTAGCTCTTGTTCAAATGAACCCTACTGCACTTACAAAGAGTTCAACTGCAAGGTTTGTAAATCTCAAAGAAAACTGATTCGTGGAGCATATGTCTGTCAAAATAAAAACTGTGGAAAGAAAACACCAGCTTGTCCTGTTTGTCATGGGGAGTTAAAGCCTACTAGAGGAAGGCGTGGAAGGTATTGGGGATGCTACAAAGGCTGGGATAATTGTAAAGGCTCACAAGACTGGTCACTTTATGAAAATGATGAAAAGGTGATCATACCTAAACAAAAATCAAAACAGAAAGCAGGAATAAAAACCGCATTACATCAATAACAATAACGTATAAATAAACGATCATTATCTATGTAGGCTTAAAGAGAGTTTTATTGTTTGATGTTTTTTTAATGCCTTTTTAGCTTGATTGGCCCACTAGATTACAGAATAGAGTGCTAAAGCAAAGGCTTTTCGGAATAGTCAAAAATAAGTAGAAACTTGAAATGGAAAACTCAAAAAGTATAAATGTTCGATATTCGAATCGCCCTTTAAAAGTTGCGTTCATCGTCCCATGCACTGAAGAAAATATAAGCCATTGGGTTTTAGATGGTATTTTTTACGAAGCATATACCCGTTGGGGTGGTACTAAGTCTCTTATTATTCCTTTTGATGAAGAGAATTTCATAAGCGAAAGTTATTTAGATTGGTTAGCTTATTACGATCCAGATTTTGTCTATTCATATGTGGATTTAACTGAAGAGCAGGTTAATACCATCAACCGTAAAGCTCTACCAATAGAAATGATAAGGCACAGAGTGCATGGGGAATTAGATAGGTGGCGAAAATTAACACCCGATTGGTCCTACGGCTTTACACCTATCCGAGCTATATCAACGATTAACAGCCCATATGCTAAATACCAAGGTTGGCAAGAAACAGCTCACTCTAATCTTTATATCACTCAGCATTTTGAAAATGATGTGAGCCGATTCCTTCCCGATAACTTCGGTATATCACATGATGTAATTGCTTATACATATGGGCATCAGAATAGTTACGGTACAGTCTGCTATTGTTCAGAAGAAATCCCAGAAAACAATAATGTTGGTAATGAACGTAGCCACAGTATTACTGAGTTGGTAAATAAATTAAGCCAAAAGCAAGCAAATACATTTCTAAAATTATCCAGTATTCATGCATCGAGTATTAACCATCCAAATGAGCATGAATGGTCGAGCGCCTTTAATTTGTTTGTAGGGGATTCTGTCTTAGATAGGTTAAATTTTTGGAATAGCAGATTGCTCTCTGAAAACAGCGACAGACACGATTTCAGCGCACTTTGCATACCAAGACAATACTTTGATGATATGGACTTTGTCTTTGCGCTTGGAGCTTTCCTTAACGCCCATAACTTTAAAGGGCGGGGCGGTGGTCCAAATTCACTAAAAATAAGAAGTCATTCCGTTAGTAGAGACGAATGCGAACAGATTGCCCAATTATTACAACAGCATACGTGGAGCAATGCAGCGGTAACAGACAGCTTTAATCTCATAGCGATACCCAGTGAAAGAGCTATTCAAGGTGATTACGGTGCTATTCACGGAAAACTGAAGTCTATTAAAATTTATGAAAGTAGCCACAAATTCATAGTCAATGAAGTAGAGCATTTTCAATATCTCACTCCTGACTTGTATGATTTTAAGTCTGGACAATGTATTTCTGATCTACATATTGAAAAGCCAAAAGAAAATTACACAGTTGCTGGCGGTTTCAATGACTGGAAGCTACCGCGAAGATTAGAAGCGACAATAGCGTTTACACGAAATCGTGCAAAAATTTCAAAGGGTGGTACGGTCATCGTAATACCTGATGCTCCACAAGTCCCACTTCATGGGCTTTCTAGACCTGAATTGACTATCTCTTTAAATATACCCAGTGAGGAAGAAGTATTACGGTGTCTCGTATTTGAACATATCCATAGGTTGCGGTATGAAGTTGATATGAGATCAGTGCTTGTAAATGAGAGAAAATATTACGACGTCGAGCTTTCTGACAAAGGCCAAAAACACCGAGGTGTAATCTCGATGTTTGACGGTGAACTGTCTAATGCTGCTTTACTTACGAATGCTTATTGGCGAGATATCGTTAGAAAGTCAATTAATAATGACAGAGCATCATTTTCGATTGACAAGCTGACTGCAACAATCAATCAGTATCAAAGAGATAGGCTTTCCCATATAGGCGATCAGTTTAGATTTGCTAATGTAGGCATTACAAAGAATTATCTTACGCACAACCTGAAAGACACCATTGAGTATTTTATACATCAGGGTGTATTAATACAGCAATATAGATGGCGTTGCTCATACTGCGGTAATGAGAATTTCCTGACGCTCGATACGATAAAATTAGATAATCACTGCTCTATTTGCGGAAAACTCCATAAAACACCTATAGATATGGAATGGAAATATAGAGTATCTCCTTTCATTATCTCTGCACTCATCGAACAGAATGGACTAACCGTTTTGTGGGCAATCGATCATTTGATGAATATTTTCCGACGACCACAGGCTTTCTATCTGCCTGAAGTAAATTTGTATAAAGAGCGTGAAGGAGATGATAAAAATGAAATCGATTTACTGGCAGTCATTGATGGCAAATTAGTTGTCGCTGAAGTAAAGCTAAGTGTAGCTAGTTTTGTTAATGAAGCCGATGAAATAGCTTCATTCATTGATGAAGTCCAAAGAATAGAACCTGATATTGCTTACCTAATCTGTGAGCAGTATTGCCAAGAGGTAGACGAAGTCGAAGGGTTCAAAGCTAGGCTTGAGGCCGTTGAATTGGAAATAAGAGAGCAGATACCAACGGTACAACTTCAAGTTATCGTTGCTAGTGAAATTGATGGATTCGATTCAGTGCCATTTGAGATTGGGCCACATGGAGATAGAACAGACTCGTTTTTTCAGAGATTACGTGACTAAATGTTAATCAAGAATTATCGTTTAACTTCTTAGTCTTACTCTGTGAGCCACAACACCATCATTTTGTGGTAAAGTGTTGCATAGACTATGTTAGTGAAAATTATACACAAATATTAAGAGATAAGATGTCCAAAGGTTTGATGATTGTAGTTGATGGTTCTAATGGAGCTGGTAAAACAACTGTTATAAAAAAATTAGAAGAATTTCTAGTAGGCAAGAAACTTGACGTTGTATTGACTAGAGAACCGGGTGGGACTTCAATTAGTGAAAAGGTAAGAGACATTATTCTGGATAAGGAAAATTCAGAAATGTGTGACCTAACTGAATTGCTTTTGTTTGCAGCTTCTAGAGCACAACATGTTCAAGAAAAAATTATACCAGCTATTGAAAATGGTTCTATTGTAATAAGCGATAGATTTGATGCTGCGACTATTAGCTTTCAACATTATGCTCGTGGAATTGACCTAGAGCTTATTACTAAAATAAATGATATCGCAAAAGCAGGCTTTCAACCTGACATGAATATAATTCTAGATTTACCTCCAGAGATTGGTTTGGAAAGAGTTCACGGACGCGGAGATAAATTGGATAGAATGGAAGATGAAAAAATGGAGTTTCTAGCAAATGCTAGGAATGGCTATTTGGAGCAAGCAAAAGCATCTCCAGACAAATTTACAGTAATAGATGCTTCTAAGACAAAGGAAGAGGTGGCTGAGGAGGCCATTAGCTGCTTAGAGGAACTTCTCACCTCTAATAAGTTAGTAAATTCGTGATTCTAATAGTTATCACGTGTATTAATAATTTTCTTAAAGCTCACTAAAATTGTTAGCTAAATATAATTATTTTAGTGAGTTATGAGTAGAATCTAACAGCAGGAACTATTAATCAAGCTTAAAAAATCTGTGAATAAGCCCTAGCTCGAATTTCTGATTAGCATAACGGAACGAAATCAAATATATCAGTTGCAATAAAGCCATTTTCAGTGACTCGACTAAAAACTTAAGTAACATTGACATGTAAAAATGTCAGATCTTGTCTGAACTAATTAATACAATTCAAACTCTCGCTAAACCACCGCATAGCTGCCTTTGCAATTTCTTTTTGCACGATACATTGCTTCGTCTGATTCTTTAATTACTTGTGACAATGGTTTTTCTACATCAATGTTTATATCCACACCTATACTGCAACCGACATTAACTAACTTTTCATTCCATAGAATATCATCTCGTATGTTTTTAGTTAGCCGTTGGCACAATTTTTCAGCGTGCTCGGAATCTGTCATTGCTAAAATAATAAACTCATCACCACCCCAACGACAAATTACGTCAGTTTGTCTAAAGTGCTCTTTGACCCTTCTAGAAACTACTTGTAAAACATGGTCACCAGCCTCGTGACCATATTTATCATTGATATATTTAAAATCATCTAAGTCAATGAAATAAAGTGATAATTGTTTTTTGTCTCGGCTAGCTATTTTAAGCAATACACTTGCCTCAACAAGAAATGCGTTACGATTTGAAAGTTGTGTTAAGCTGTCTACATTCGCTCGATGTTCCAACTCTTGTTTCATAGCCTTATTTTCTGTTACATCCCGACTAATACCAAATATACCAATGACGCTATTGTTTTCGCTCAGCAATAAATTTTTGCTGGTACTCACCCAGCATAAATTTTCATTAAGATCGATATATGACTCTTCATGGTTAGTTAAAGGATTTCCAGCCATGACTTGCTCATCCATCTTGCGATAATGAGTCGCGTGTTCAAGATCAAACACATCAAAGTCACTTTTACCACTGAGTTGTTTTACATCTTTTTGTTGAGTTAACTCAAGAAACGGTCGGCTAGCGTAAGTAAAATTAAAGTCACAATCTTTAAAGTAAATAAAATCATTTGTTTGCTGCATTAAATTTATAAATAACCACTTATATTTTTGTAATTCTTTATATTCTTCTTCATCTATAGAAACTTTACTCATGCCTCAATGCCTAGCTTATGTGAATCGCCCCGAGTTCATCGGAGACCAGTTTGTTTAAGTCAGGCCACTTTACCTGACTCGTTTAAATTATCATAGTAGTCTGTTTCATATTGA
>CEPX01198268.1_pt1 | contig 37540 bp, 36 predicted proteins | sample 361361 | NCBI WGS metagenome assembly CEPX01 (sample SAMEA2619974, study PRJEB7988) | marine metagenome | biome: marine biome (ENVO:00000447); feature: mesopelagic zone (ENVO:00000213) & marine oxygen minimum zone (ENVO:01000065); material: "saline water (ENVO:00002010), including plankton...
ACTATCGTTGAGTAATCAACGATATTCTATCACCTCTTTTTCCCTACCAAGGCTCTGCTTTGGTGGGGTTTAAAATCACTTTTCTTACGTTTCCTTTTTTTAACATTAAACTTTGTAATCTTACCAATAAAAAATCCCAATATTATTCCTACAATCAATACAATGAATAATTTCTTATCTATATTACCGAATAAATCAATATTTTTTATTGCAGGGCTCTTGAAATATATTTCAAGATTGCTCAATTCCAAAGCATACTCTGAATAAAGCAGCGCAGAGAACGGATCATTCTCTTTCAAAGAATTGGCATATTCATAATAGCTATAACCCACTACTGGAAATACACCTTTTTCAGTTTCCTCAACTAAATTTCTTTCAACAATTTCTAATTTTTTATCCGCAACATTTCTGACATTATCAGTCCTGACGCCAAAAACACTAAGCACAGTGTTGACATTCGCTTTTGCCTTGCTGGCTTTGAACAAACAAAGCTCAAAGTTTCCTTGTTCTAAATCCTGATAAGCATATTCTAATTCTTTTCTTGTATTATCAAGGTTTTGAGGGAAATAAAGCTGTACATACTGCAGCCTTTCTTCCACCTCAGAAAGTTTTGTCCTGCATGCACTTTCTATCACTTGGTCATTAAGATCAAATTCCTTTCCCTTGTTTTCCAGAAACTCTGCCCAGGATTTCGCGGAATTAAGCCTTTCCATGGCATACGCAAGATTCCTCAGGTTTGTACTGTTCGCCTCTATAGATTCAATAACAAGATCTACAAATTCACTAGCTTCTATCAGCCTTTCCTTGACAATCATGTAGCTTTCTAAATCAGTTATTGTCTTTAGTTTTCTGTTCTCCATCTCTAAATCGAAGCTATCTATATCCCTCGTTAACTCATCTATTTTCTCCTGCACTTCATCTTCTGTCAGATTCAGCTGCACCAATGTCAAACGATTAAATTCAACATTAGAGCCAAAGCAGTAGCTTGCAGAAGAATAAAATTTGTTTTCCTGAAAAGATTCTTTTCCTCTGCCTGACAGGTTAACGGCATTGTTGAAAGTGTCTTTTGTTGCATTATCATTTTTTGTAAAATTTAAGATTCTATTTTTGAGTTTGGTGCTTCTGGAGCACAACTGTACAGCTAAATCTTTCATAGTATCTTTATAGTTCTCGCTTATGGTCAAATTCACTTTTTTCTCCCTGAACCTTTTTCCTGTAAACTCGAACAGTGCTTCATCCAGGGTTGCAACTTCTTTTACTTCAATCTTAAATTCTTCCTTGCTTTCATTTATATCAAGACTCTGATTTATGCTTTCATTATTTTCAGTTTCATTAATATGGTTAAATGAGTCCCCAATAGGTATCAAAACTTTACTTATACCCTCGCGACCTGCAGCTTCTATTTTTGCGTCTACACCCCCTACAGGACCTATAACGCCTCCTGAATTGATAGTTCCGGTTATTGCAACATTATCATCTAAATTTACACCTTCAATCAATGAAAAAGTAAGTATTGTTATTGCAGCTCCGGCTGATGGACCTCCGATTATGGATGAACCTGCTGTTATTGTATAGAAAAAATCAAATTTGCTGCAATCTACATCTGCAAAATCACAAGCTATCTCTTTCGCGAACCTGGTGGATATCTGAGTATCAACTTTCGTAACTGGAAATGTTTCTAAAAAAACTCTTCCAGAGCCTTTCTTAATCTCCAGAAATAAATCTGCTATACCTCCAACATCTCCATTGCTGGTTTCAGTCACAGCCAAAAGTCTCATATGACCTTTTTCAGCGTTTACAGCAGGAAGTAAAAGCAATACGCTAAAAATCCAAAATATTGCAAACTTATTCATGAATATTTTAAGAATGAAGGTCTTTTTAATATCTTTTTGTTTTAGTTATAAAAATCTAATTATTTGTTCCTTCCACTAACTTTTCAGTATACTTGCATTTTGGATAATTAGAACAGCCATAAAATTTCCCATAAATAGAGCCTCTCAATACCACTTTCCCTTCGTTGCAGGTAGGGCATTTTTTTTCTATTTTTCCTTTTGCTATTGCCTTTGCTTCCTTTCCAGCTTCACCTTCGACATGTTTTGAAGAGCATTGTTTGTTCAGACAGAAATCCTGAGGTCTTTTTCCTCTTTTGATGGCTAAAACCATAGGATGCTTGCATGTTTCACATACTTTTTTTGCTGGTTTGATTAATGCATTCGAAGGTAAAGAGAAAGTTGTTTTGCATTTAGGGTATTTATTGCATGCCACGAAATTTCCATACTTCCCGTGCCTCATATGAAGATTCCCTTTCTTACAGTTAGGGCATGTTCCAAGGTGACTTAACTCATCCCTTGTCTCGATGTTTGCTGCCAACAATTCCTTTCCTATTTGCTTCTCCTGTTTCTTGAAATCAGACATTATTTCAGTTATCTTTTTCTCGGCCTCGCTCAAGACATCTTCTCCTTTCTTCTTGCCTTCCACTATCTGCTCCATCTCTTCCTCAAAATGCCTTGTTAAAGCTTCATCAACAATCTGCGGAACGTGCTTTTCCAGAGTTTCAATGGTTTTTATGCCTAAATTTGTTGCAGCAATTGCTTTTCCATCAACATATCCTCTCTGGAACAATGTATCAACTATAGATGCTCTTGTTGCCTTTGTTCCAAGGTTCTTTTTTTCTAACTCTTTAATTATAGAAGCAGGAGTATATCTTTTTGGAGGCGTTGTTTCTTTGCTATGTAATTTTATTGTCTTTACATTCACATTGTCTCCTTTGTTTACTGCCGGAAGTTCTTCTTCTTCTATCTTTACATAAGGATCATAAAAGACATGCCATCCTTTCTCAACTGTCCTTGTGCCTTTTGCAATGAAGATCTCATCTTTGCAATTTATGTCTATTGTCATAGTTTCCCTTAATGCACTTTCAGCAAAAGTAGCCATGAATCTTTTCACAACCAGATCATAGACTTTCTGTTCTCTTTCATTTGATAAGCTTGGGACATTTCCTGTTGGATAAATAGCAGGATGCGCAGGATCTGTTTTCTTACCATTATTAGGTATTAAAGATTTTTTAGATAATAATTTTTTACTCAATTCAGAATATTCTTTTTGTTTTTGAAGATGTGTAAGAATTTTCTTGAAACCAAGTTTATCTGATAATTGCTGGGACGAAGTTCTTGGATATGAAATGACTCCTGCAGTGTAAAGTTCCTGCGCAATCTCTAAAGTTTCCTTAGGGCTTATCCTATGGCACCTATAAGATTCCATCTGTAAACTTGTAAGGTCAAAAGGTGTTGGTGGCTGCTGCTTAAACTGTTTTTTTTCTGCTTTATCAACAACAGCTTTTTTTTCATCCTTAACTTTCTTCATTACTTCGTTTGCTTTTTTCTTGTCCCAAAACTTATCTTCCTTATGCCACGATATTATACCTCCTTTATTGACATTACCTTGCAACTCTATCTGCCAGAATGGTACTGGTTTAAACGCTTTAATTTCTTTTTCCCTATTTACGATTATTTTTAGCGCTGGCCCTTGTACACGACCGGTAGACATTAACTTGAAGCTTCCAGCTGTCTTTATTGAAGATGTTAATGCTCTTGAATAATTTATTCCATTATAGAAATCTAGATGGTGTCTTGCGTCTCCTGCTTCTGCCTGCGCCCAATCCAGATTCTTCGATTTATTTTCATAAGCCTCCACTAAATCTTCTTGTGTAAGTGTAGAGAATTTCATCCGGTTTGCATCTTTCTTCTTGCAGGCATAAACAACTACATTCTTTCCAATTACACTTCCTTCTTGATCATAGTCTGTTGCGACTGTAAATTCATCAGCATTCTTTGCCAATTTCTTAATTACTGTCAAATATTTCTTTGAGAATCCGGATTTTTTGCTTATATCTCCTGCTGGCTTCCATTCTATATCAAAAACAGGAAAAACCCAGCCTTTCTTCTCCTTTTCTCCCAAGCCATACAGATGCCCAACAGCGCATGCAACCACAATATCCCTCTTCCCATGCGTTACAAGGTAATAAGGAACCCCGCTCATATTTTCTTTTATGGCCTTTCCATCTGCAAGAGCTTCTGCTACTTTCTTTGCTGCATTTGGTTTTTCTGTTATTATCAATTCATACATGATTTCGCTAAAAAACCTAATTTAATTTAAAAAACTTTGGAATCAGTGATTAAGAACCGATTTTTTTGTTGTTTTTGAAATTTCTCAAAGTTTGAATTGCGCTCAATATTGCAATATAGCTTGTTTTTGGGTTTTTACTCGGTAAAGTGTCTGTTTTTGCTATTATTTCTCCGAAACTTCCTTTGCATGAAATTTCATGAATATTTGTTTTTATGTTTGGATCTGCAATTATTTTTATTTTGATATTATCAAATTTAGAAGCTAAAAACAAAGTAGCTGCAACATTGATGTTTTTTGGAAATCCATCAACTGCTTCTTTTAGATTTCCCTCAAAAATAACTTTCTTATCCTTTAATTCATCAAGGTTAATATTATTTTTTGTTATATATGGAGCATCTTTAAGCCCTTTAACTGGCTTTGTTGTTGTGAATATTAATGAGCTTATTTTCCCGGAAACAGCCTTTATTGCGTCTAAACCTGCTATTGCTCCTGAAGGTGCAAATATTTCACAATTTTTTATTTTGTTGAATATTTCCAGGTTCTCTATTATTCCTCCTGTGCTCATAATTAATAGTTTCTTTTCTCCCTGCTCCAAATCAAGAGTGTTTAGTATATCTTTAACAGCATCTTTGCCTGCTGACTCTATTATTAAATCAGAGTTTGTTATTAGGTCTCCTATTGAAACAATATTTGGTTTGTTATTACTCAATTTCTTTTGTAATTCTTCTACATTATTGTTGTTAGCATCACATAGGAAATTCAGCTCAAAATCTTTATTTTGGTCTATAAATAATGCAATTTCCGTTCCTATATTTCCACAGCCTATGATTCCTACTTTCATTCTATTTCCAAACTTATATCAAGAACTTTAGCAGAATGCGTTAAAAGCCCAAGAGAAACAATATCTACTCCGGTTTTGGAGTATTTATTAACATTAGTTTCATTTATATTCCCGGAAGCCTCAAACAATATTATTTTATGAGTATTTATCTTTTTTATTGTACTTTTTATCGCTGAAGCTTTCATATTATCAAACAAAATTGCAAACAATTTCTTTGATTTTAATTTATTAATCGCTTTTGCAGCTCTTAAAGCCTCTTTTTCATTCTTCACTTCTATTTCAACATATTCTGATTTATTATTTGTAAGTTTCAATGCCTTTTCTATATCGTTTCCCAATATGGCCAGATGATTGTCTTTTATAAGTATGAAATCATTTAAATTTATCCTGTGCGTCAAAGCGCCTCCAACAGCTACAGCTTTCTTGTCTATTAGATGCGGTAAAGTTTTCCTAGTTGCAGCAATAAAGCAATTTTTAGCCAGTTTTTTTATATTATAAGTTAATGTAGCTATGCCGCTCATCCTCTGCAGTATATTGAGCAAAGTCCTTTCATAACGCATTATTTTCCTTGCATTTCCATAAATTTCCATAATAATATCCTTATTTTTTACTCTGCTTCCATCTTTTTTTCTTATTTTCACTTTTTCGTTCTTGGTCATTAGCTTTGATTCCTCAATGCCTGCAACTATTCCTTCTTGTTTCGCGATTATAGTTGCTTTTATTTTCTTGTTCTTGTCTATTAAAGAATCAGTTGTTATGTCTCCTTTGTCAATATCTTCATTTAACTGGCTGTTGAACAGATTGTTTATGTAAGAATGATACTCTTTATTTTTTAGGTTCAGAGTATTTCCTCTATCAAAGAACTCAAGAATAAGTTTTTTTCTCATTTGAACTCTAGCATCCGGTCCAAGGCTTTCCTTGCTTTTATTATAGTATCTTCAGGTAAAGTGATCTCATTCAGATTATGCACTAAAGCCTTTGCAACCAAAGGCATAGTAGTTGATTTCATGTAAGGGCATATGTTGCAGAATGAATGGAAGTTTTTGTCTGGAACGTCTTCCCTTAACTTCTCTGTCATTCCGCATTCTGTAACAACAATAAAATCTTTTGCTCCGTTTAAATTTGCAAATTTTGCCATCCCTCCGGTACCGCATACTTTGTCTGCCATATCTAATATTTCATCTTTGCATTCAGGATGCGCGATTATTTTAGCATTAGGGTTCTTTTTCTTCATTTCTTCAAGCATTTCTGCATTCAGCTTGTCATGTACAAAACAGTAACCATCCCATAGGATTATTTTTTTCTTTGTTTTAGAAGCAATATATCTTCCTAGATTTTTATCTGGTAAAAATATTATCTCTTCATTTGGCAATGAATTTACTATTTCTAATGCATTCATAGAGGTACAGCATACATCTGACATTGCTTTTATGTCTGCAGTAGTATTAACATAGCTCACAACAGCTGCATTTGGATATAATTTTTTTACTTCTTCTAGTTTCTCAGAAGTAGCCATATCAGCTAAAGAGCAACCTGCTTCTAAGCTTGGTAGTAAAACTGTTTTTTTAGGGCTTAATATCTTAGCAGTCTCAGCCATGAACTTAACACCACAAAACACAATAATATCAGCATCTGTCTTAGCCGCTTCCACTGATAACCCTAAAGAATCCCCAATAAAATCAGCTATCCTATACATCTCAGGACTTTGATAATTATGAACCAGAATGACTGCATTCTTCTGTTTCTTCAGTTCCAGAACTAGCTCAATAAGCTTCTCAGTCTGTTCATCGAATTTAGTAACAACCTGCTGTTCCATTCTGCAAGTATTACCTATTCTTTTTAAAATACTTATGGGATTAGGCAATTTAAGTTGTTAATATAGAAATTATAGGCAAATATTGCCTATTTATAGCAAATTATTTAAATAGAGTTAGGTTTTTTATTCTAATGTATTTCATTATAAGCAATGATACTTTTGATTCCTTGGAACTAAAGAAAAAAGTAGTTTTATACCTAAAAAAGAAAAGGTTGAGGTATATTGTAGGCAAAAAAATTGATACAAATCCGGATTATATCCTAGCTATAGGTGATGATAACTTAATTTTAGAGACGTTTAGGGGTTTGGGCAAAAAACAGATCCCTTTGCTTGGTATCGCTTCCACACAAAGTTTTCTTGCGCAATCAGATGCTGCTTCTTTCCAGCAGCACATAGATTTAATTTCAAAGAAAAAATATAAGATATTCAAGCGTTCTAGGATAGTTGCAAAATTTAATAATTTAACATATTCTGCTTTGAATGATATAGGTATATTTTCCTCTAAAAGCGCTTCCTTGATAAGATACTCCCTGAACCTTAATTCAGGACAGTTATGGAAAGACAATGCAGACGGAATCATTGTCTCTACACCTACTGGTTCTACAGGCTATAGTTTTTCTGCTCATGGTCCAATAATTCTTGATGAGCCCCAAATATTATCCATAACTCCAATAGCTTCTATAGAGAAACGCAGCGCGGTAATCATCTCTAATGTCACTAAGATAAGTATTTCAGATATACAAACTAATTCTCCCATCGTCATCATGGATGGAGCCGTTAGAGTTCCACTAAAGGCATCATCTGTTGAAATAGAAAAATCAAAGTATGATGCATGTTTCATTGAATTCTCCAAAGACTACTCAATTGAGAACAAGTTAAAGAAACGAACTTCCACTTCAAGAACAAAAGAGACTAAAAATCTTCCTCCAAGTGCAAAGTTAGTGTATAAGATATTATCCTATGAAGGCAACCTAACCCAAAAAGAAGTCATTAACATTTCCAATTTACCAGAAAGGACAGTCAGGTATGCTTTAGAGTTGTTATTGAAGAAAAGATTGATTACACAACAGCCTTATCTTAACGATGCAAGGCAAACTGTTTATGAGGTGTAAAAACGTCGCTTAACATCTGTTACGCGACCTTTTTCATATACCCAACACATTTAAATAACTCAATCACTCAATACTCTACATGGACATTCAAAACCTAATCCGTTCAGGTATTTTTCTTACTGTCGGTTTGATTGTATTGACTTTTCCTAAACAAACTTTGAAGTTTCAGCGTACAACAGTTGACTTTATGGTTAAAAAACTACATTTGAAATTTATGGTCTACCTTCTTCAGCAGGAAGATAAAAAAATACTCCGTACCAATAAGATTTCAAGTATCATCTTCATAATTATTTCAGTAATTCTATTTGTATATTCTGTTAATAATTAAGATAACATACCTTTATAAACCAAACCATTATCTAAATCTACAACATGGGAGACTTTGATCGTAACGCTGGAGGAAGACGTTCTGGTAGAGGCAGATCTGACAGAGGTAGAGGTGGATTTGGAAGAGGACGTTCTGGCGGATTTGGTGGAAGAGATAGGGATGATGATAGGGGAAGAGACAGACGTTCTGGCGGATTTGATAGGAGAGGAAGAGGTCGAGATAGACATGAAATGCATTCAGCAACATGCGATAAATGCGGCAACGAATGTGAAGTTCCCTTTAAACCAACCTCAGGAAAGCCTCTTTACTGTGATGATTGCTTTAAAGACAAAAGCAGGGAAGCCGGTTCAAGATCTGAATTTGGAAAACCAAGAAACAATGAAAACTTAGACCAGATCAACAAAAAACTTGACAAAATTTTAAATATACTGGAAGGGCATGTTAAAGAAGATAAACCAAAGAAAAAAGAGAAAGCAAAGAAGCTAGACTTACCTGACTTAGAAGAACCAAAGATCATAGAAGAAAAGAAGCCAAAAAAGAAAAAAGCAAAGAAAAAGAAATCTTAAAGTTTTATCTTCCCTTTATGCCAATCCACTAAAACGGAAACAGCAGCTCTTCGTTCATCAATTTCTCCTTTCTTGAGAAGCATATGCCTTTTCTTCCCTATCTCTAAAAGTATTGAATAAGAATCCAAAGCCATATCAACACCATAATACTTAAAAAATTCAGAAGGATTATTTTTCTTAAAGATGTGGATCAATTTGGTAGCGACCAAATCAGGATCTTCCAGTTTAGAAGGGCTTATTCCGGATACTAAACCCAAGCGAACTTCATCTCTGTCTTCAAAAGGAATAATACCCGGTGTATCCATAAGCATAAAGCCTTTTCCGGCTATAAGCTGTTTACCATGAGTAAATCCAGATTCCGAACTTGTTCTTGCCTTGCCACCAGAAGATAATTTATTGATTAAAGTGCTTTTTCCGGTATTCGGATAGCCTATAACGGCAACTTTTCCTTTCATCAATTTCATAAGCTCAGAAATATTCTTAGATTTTGTAGAAGATACTAAAACATATCTGGAGTTTTTAAACTCCATTTTTATCTTATCCACTGTCTTTTTAGATACAAGATCAATTTTGTTAATAACTAAGATAAGCTTTTCCTTAGCCATCTTCTCCAATCTGGTGATCCTTGTTATATTGGGAAATCTGGCATCTAGAACTTCAAGCACTACGTCAGCATTTCTTACAATCTGTTTGGCAATTATCCAGAATCCTTGTCTCATAGAGTAATAAAAGTTAGCTGGTTTAAAAAGGTTATTTCCCAAAAACATTTAAACAACCTATATCCACAAAAAACCATGTACATACCTAAAAAATACGGCCAAAGCAGAATAGACCCATGTCCTTTCTGCAAAAAGGATGCAACAACAAAGAATCCTCAACAGGTTCCTGTCTGCCAGGCACATAAAGCAAGCATACTGCAGGACCTTACTTGTTTCTGCGGCGATTATCTGGAATTAAAAGACGGAAAGTTCGGGATATACTTCAACTGCACTAACTGCGGCAATATGAACCTAAAGAAAGCTTTAGAAATGAATCCTGAATTAGGAGAAAAACCAAAAGCAGAGGAAAAAACAGAATCAAAACCAAAAGAAAGTAAAAAAGAAACAACAATAACTTCAGATGAAGTTGATATAAATTACAGCTAAACTTTCCAGCTCCCAGATTCTTTATCTCTTGAACATACACTAAAATCAATTTTTCTTTTGACAAGAGAATTAAAAGTTTCAGAAGCGATATCAGGAGTGTTATGATTCTCAGATAAATGCCCAAGCAGGACAAAAGATAAATTCTTTCCCTTTTCCTGGATTATACAACTACAATCATTATTACTCAGGTGCCCTTCATCAGATAATATCCATTTCTTGAGAAAAGCAGGATAGTGCCCGTTATGTACCATCTCAACATCATGGTTGCTCTCAAGCAGAATTGAATTCAGCTTAGGTATAACCTTCTCCATCTGATTAGTAACCATACCTGTATCTGTAAAATATCCAAACTTAGATACAACAAAACCGCAGGAGTTTACATTATGAGAAGTTAAAATAGGCTTAACCTTCATTTTACCAATCTTAAAATCTCCAGTAAAGACCTTGCTTTCAAATTTACCCAATTTCGCCTCAGAATAGACTTCTTGAGACATATACACAGGGATTCCAAACCTTCTTGATATGACTCCTGCACCTGAAATATGGTCACTATGCCCATGAGTAATCAAAATACCATTAACATCTTCCAAACTCTTGCCAAACCTTTCCATTCTGGCCTCAATCTCGCTGCCGCTCTTCCCAGCATCGATCAACACAGAAACACCATGATCTTCAACCAAACAGCAATTACCATTACTCCCTGAAGCTATGACAGAAATCTCCATATTTTAATCCCAAGAAGTATTTTATAAAAACTTTTGGATTTCAAAATGGGTGAAAGATATTTATATTCTTCTTTTTTAATAGATGCCCAGTCAATGCATAGAGACCAACACTAATCCCCAACACACCCCAGATTAATGGATTTGTTTTTCCTGTAGCTACAGCCATAAAACCGTAAGTGCCCAATAACAATAAAACGGGTGAAGAACCCATAACCATTCTTCCCATATTAAATTTGTAAAATTTTCTATTAAGATTTGCAGTCTCCTCTGCTAAACCTTCAGCTTGCTCTTTCAAATCATTTATTTTGCTAACTTCTACTTGCGCTCTCAATTCATCTCTTACTTCAATCCAAAATTTTTGATAGTTTTCACCAAAATCTTTTGAATTTATAGTTTTTTCAGCATCATGTAAAAATTCCTGTTCTCTTAAAGCATGATCTCTAAAATAATACTGTTAACCTATGGCCTTCTTCAAGCTCTTGCAAAACGGTTTGATAAAATTCTAAATTATATTTGACCACTTCTCTGCCAAGTTCTGTGTCAATTATTTCTTTGTTATCAGATTCCAAAATTTGAATTATTTGTTTAACGTCCTCAATTGTTTTTTCAATAATATAGGATATAAATCTAAGATACCTATATTCTACTTTTACTTCATCTCTCAATTGACCTAAATCTTCTTTGTTTACTCTCCTAGAACTCAATAAAGAATTAAGTGCATCGTCTTTTCTGTCCAGTATTATTTTTAAATTATTAATAACTTTATCAGCATTCTTTCTTAAGTCCACAAGATTAGCTATAGTCTTTCTGACATCACTGACATCCATACTCCTAACATCTTTTACTTTTTTAATAAACTTTTCTATTAATCTTCCACAACATTTTTATTAATCTAATCATTCCCTATTAAAAATGCACGAAATCTACAACCAAATAATAAACTTAGTGAAAAACAACATCTCGAACATCGATGACAACCATATCCAGTTCTCAGATACAAACTACAAACCAATAAATTTCGATAAGAATAATTTTCAGGAGATTAAAAATTCAGATTCAAAAAATAAGATAGCTTTCATTGATGGTGGCAGTGCTGAAATAATAAAATCTCCAAATTTATCTTTAAACTTAATAAGGATTTATTATACAATCTACAAAGAAAACAAAAGAATCACTTCAAAAAAGCATGATTTTTATGTTTTTGTGAATGCAAAAGAAAAAAACAATGAGATATTCTACGATTGTAATATTATTGGAGGAAATGAAAACTTCATTCCCGATAAAGATGATTTATTCTTAAGCTCCTTTGATGAGACCATAAAGCAAGGCATAACAAGAGCAAGTATTTCAAGCATCTCAAACATAATAAGAAGATTTTCAGAAATAAAAACTGCATCCACAGTGGCAAGATTATTGGAAAAAGATGATATTATTGTTTTGGACGGCTCATTGCAATGCACTTTCACAAATGAAAAAAAATATTTTGATGAATTATATGAAAAAGCAGAAGAAAAAAACATCATCATCTCTGGTTTAAGTAAAACTACAGCTTTAATGACAGATCGTGGCAATAGTATAGCAAATGCATTGAATAAATTCAATCAAAAAGGAAAATGGATATACTATCCTGTAGCAGAAATAAACACAAGCAATCACAAAGCAGAAATCACATTCACAAAACTGCATGAAAGCTCAAAATACATATTCCGGTTTGAAATCTATAAAGAACAAAAAGGAAAAATAAACGACATAGTAAGCTTAATATCAAATAACGCAAAAGACTCTGTTTTCATAGGATATCCATATGGATTGATAGAAGCTGACAGGCAAGCAAGAATCTCCAACCAAGAAAAAGACATGCTCTTAACCATATTCTCAACAAAGTTCGGAAAAGACTGGGAAAAGATACAGCAATCCTTAAGCAATACAAACGCACATGAAATCTTAGATAGTATGGGCTAAACAAAAAACTATTTAAATCCATAAAATCAGAATAACTCCATGTACGATGTAATAACAGTAGGCTCTGCAACTGTAGATGCTTTGGCAAGAACTGAATTCTGCGAGATGATTCACGATAAAAAAAATAAAGAGTGCATTGCATATCCGGTTGGTGCAAAGATACTGATGAAAGAACTTATCCTGACAACAGGAGGCGGTGGCACAAACACTGCCGTTGCATTATCAAGGTTAGGAAACAACGTTGCTTTCCTGGGAAAAATAGGCTCAAAATACAATTCCACAAGAGTAATCCATCAATTAAAAGAGGAAAAAGTAAACACCTCTCTAATAATAAGATCAAAAACAGGAAGAACCGGTTACTCAATAGTCTTAGATAGCAAAAAACATGACAGAACAATTCTTGCATTCAGAGGCTCCAACAATGACATAAGTTCAAAAGAAATAAATTTTAAAAAATTAAAAACGAAATGGTTTTATTTCTCATCAATGATGGGGGAATCCTACAAGACTTTAGAAAAAATAGCATCTTACGCAGAAAAAAACAACATAAAGATTGCTTTCAACACAAGTTCTTACCTTGTAAAAAAAGGAAAAAAATATCTAAACAGCATACTAAAAAAGACAGACATTCTTGTATTAAATAAAGAAGAAGCAAAAATATTAGTTGGAAAGAATAAGGTAGAAAAACTGCTGAAAAAGATAAATAAACTAGGACCAGATATTGTTGCAATAACTGACGGCAAAAAAGGAGTTTATGTTCTCCACAATGATCAGATTTATATCGGAAAACCTACTAATGCAAAAATTGTAGAAACGACCGGAGCAGGAGACGCTTTTGCATCTTCTTTCTTATGCGGCATGATGAGGAAAAACAATATAGAGTTTGCAATGAAACTCGGCATGACCAACGCAGAATCCGTCATACAACACCACGGTGCAAAGGAAAAGCTCCTCAAATACAATCAAGCATTGAAAATGATGAAGAAAAGGCCTATAAAAGTCATTAAAAAGCAGATATAGTAATTCTGATCTTAGAACTTTCAGTTCCAAAAGATTTAAATATAACATATCTATTCTTAGACGGTATGAAAAGTCTAGTTAAGACCGGAAACGATGCAAGTTTTAAGCTAGATTTCTTTTCATTCTACTTTTTTTATTTTAAATAGTCCTGGGAGACTACTAAACCTAGGGAACCAAAACCAATTGTTTTGCTTCCTAAATCCCAGGAAAAAACTAAAAGGGTTTAGTTAAACAACTGAGGAGGAAAAAAATGATAATCGTGCTGAAACCAAAAACAAAGAAAGATGAGATTGAGCATGTCATGGAAAAAGTAAAGGAGCATGGCTGGAAGCCCATGATATTCGAAGGAGTCGAAAGGACAGTTATACATGTAATCGGAGAAATACATGATGAAGATCCGCAAAACGGCTTTAGCTCCATCCCATGCGTTGAAAAAGTAGTCAGGATACTCAAACCTTACAAATTAGCAAGTAACGAGCACCATCCACAGCCGACAGTAATCAAAATAGGAGATGTAAAGGTTGGCGCAGGAAATTTTACAGTGATAGCAGGTCCTGATTCAGTAGAATCAGAAAACCAAATTTTAAAATCGGCAGAGATAATGAAAAAGAATGGCATTAAAATCATGCGTGCATCTGCATTTAAGCCAAGAACTTCACCATACTCTTTCCAGGGGATGGGTGTAGAAGGCCTTAAGCTGTTAAAAAAAGCAAAAGACAAAACAGGAATCATAGTAGAAACTGAGGTAATGGATGTAAGAGATGTGCCTATAGCTACAGAATATGCTGATGTTTTGAGAGTGGGAGCAAGAAACATGCAGAACTTCGATCTGCTAAAGGAAGTCGGCAAAGTCAACAAGCCAGTTATATTAAAGAGAGGAATGTCCTCTACTATCAAAGAATTTCTTATGGCAGCAGAATATATCATGCTGAATGGAAACCCTAATGTCATATTATGCGAAAGGGGTATCAGAACATTCGAGACAGCATACAGGAACACATTAGATCTTGAAGCAGTAGTTATTCTAAAACAGGAAACACACCTTCCGGTAATCGTTGACCCAAGCCATGCCGCCGGAAACCGAGATCTTATTTTGCCATTATGCAGGGCTGCAGCAGCTGTTGGAGCTGACGGGCTGATAGTAGAAGTCCATCCGGACCCGGAAAAGGCATCATGTGACGGCGCTCAATCACTATATCCTGAACAGCTTACCCAGATGCTCAAGGAAGTAAAAGCAGTCTGCAACGCAGTAGGGAAAAAGATGTAGCATGGAACAGATTAAAATTAAACAAAATGACAAGGAATATCCAGTTTTCATAGGCAGTTCCATACTTCAATCAATAGAAAAATTCATCGAAGACAATCACAAAAACAAGAAAATAGTGATCATTACAGATGATAATATCAAAAAAATTTGTGAAAATTCAGTTCTCAAATATCTACAATCATTAGATCCATACCTAATATCTATTCCTGCTGGTGAAGCATCTAAATCAAGGGCAAAAAAACAGGAAATTGAAGATATATTATTAGAAAGAAAATATGGCAGAGACACGATAATTATCGCTTTCGGAGGCGGTGTAATCGGAGATTTAGCTGGTTTTGTAGCTTCCACATTTGAAAGAGGAATACCTTTGATACATGTACCTACTACTTTACTGTCTATGGTAGATTCATCAATAGGTGGAAAAACTTCCATTAACACCGAACATGGAAAGAATCTTATTGGGACATTCCACCAACCAGAAGCTGTTTTTACTGATTTAAATTTCCTAGATACATTATCCAAGGAAGAATTTCAAAATGGCATGGCCGAAGTAATAAAGATTGCAACAACATCAGATAAAGATTTATTTGAATTCGTAGAACAAAATTCTGAAAAAGTCATTGAAAGAGATAAAAATACATTATTGCATATAATAAAAAGAAGCATTGACCTAAAAAAAGATGTTGTAGAAAAAGATGAGAAAGAATCCGGATTAAGGCAGATTCTTAATTTCGGCCATACTTTCGGGCATGCATTTGAAAACATTATGCATTACAAAAAAAAACATGGTTTCTGCATAAGTAGAGGGATAGCAGTTGAAGCTAAAATTGCGGTTTTAATTGGTAATTTAAAGGAAGAAAAAAGAATTATTTCCTTACTGGAAAGGTTTAATCTTCCAAATAAAGTAGAAAAAGACATTGATTCGGATAAGATAATTGAAATAATGAAAATTGACAAAAAAACAAGAGACCAAAAGCCAAGATTCGTTATTCTAAATGAAATAGGCAACGTAAAACAAGAAAACAATACTTTTTCTTTTGAGGTTGACGAAGATATAATCAAAAATTCTATTGAGCAGTGTAAAAATGATTGAAGTTGTTCCATTAAAAAAGCTAGATTCAGAAATTTCTGTCCTAGGGAGCAAATACATAGCAAACAGGGTATTGATACTGACCGCTTTAGCAGAAGGAACATCAATGATAAAAAATGTTCCTGAAAATGATGATATTGATGCAGCTATAGAAGCGTTGAAAAAATTTGGAGTAGATATTAAAAAAGAAAATGGCGTTTTAGAAATTAATGGCACTAATGGAAAAATAAGTGCTCCGAATGATGAGATTGATGTAAAAGATTCTGGTACCTTGATGCGATTTATTACCGGTTTTGCTTCCATAGCAAATGGAAAAGCAACTATTACTGGAAGCGAAAGGATACAACAAAGGCCTATCCTAGATTTATTAAAAAGCTTAAATGATTTAGGAGTTGATTGTAATTCTGTAAATAATGGCTTTCCGCCAATTGAAATCAAAGGAGGAACATTAAATGGAGGAACTACTAAAATAAAAGGCAACGTGAGCAGCCAGTTCATAAGTTCTTTGCTGTTAATTGCGCCATATGCAAAAGATGATGTTGAAATTATTGTTGAATCGGACTTAGTCTCAAAAAACTATGTAGACATGACCATAAGTTTAATGAAAGAATTTAATGTTGAGATTGAAAGAGATTACTATGGAAAATTCAAAATAAAATCCAATCAAAATTATACTGCAAAAGAGTTTACAATTCCAGCTGACTGGAGCACTACAAACTACTTCCTAGCAGCCGCAGCAATAGTTCCAGGAAAAATAAAAGTCAATGATTTAGATACATCTGCAGAAGGAGAAGCTAAATTTATAGATATATTAAAACAAATGAATTGTAAAATCAAAAAAAATGATGATTCTATTGAAATTGAAGGAAATGAGAATTTGGCTGCTGTAGAAGTTGATATGTCAACTATGCCAGATTCTGTACAGACTTTAGCTGCTGTTGCAGTCTTCGCAAAAGGAACTACAAAAATAAAAAACATTGGCAATTTAAAATACAAAGAATCAGATAGAATTACAGACACTGCTAACGAATTAAAGAAATTAGGTATAAATGCAATTGCAAAAGAAGATGAATTAATTATTGAAGGTGGAAAACCGAACTCAACTGCCATAAATCCACATAATGATCACAGGATGGCTATGAGCTTTGCATTGATTGGGTTAAAAACAGGAATAAAAATAGAAAATCAGCAATGTGTCAATAAATCTTTTCCGCAATTCTGGGATAAATTAAAAGATATTGAAACAGAAATAAAAAACTTCAAAAATATTGTATTAATGGGTTACCGAGGATCTGGAAAGACTTCTGTTGCAATAGAATTAGGGAAAAACTTGAACAGAAAAACAATAAACACAGACAATGAGATCATAAACAAGGTAGGGCCACTTAACAATTATATAAAAAATAGTGGTTGGGAAAAGTTCAGAGACGTTGAAAGTGAAGTTATTGAAAATATTAATGGAAATAATTTAATTATCGATGGTGGCGGTGGATTTATTGAAAGAGAAAAAAACATCCAAAACTTAAAGAAAAACGGCATCATAATTTGGCTGAAAGCATCTATCCAGACAATCAAAGAAAGGATAAAAGACAACAAAGAAAGGCCTTCCCTTACAGAAACAAAATCATTTATTGACGAAATTCAGGAAGTATTGCAAAAAAGAACTCCAACATACAAGAAAGCAGCAGATTTTGAGATAGACACAGACAATAAATCAATAGAACAGATAGCAAAGGAGATTTTGAAACTAATAAAAAACCCGTAAAATATCAGTCTCGGGGTATCGAAGATAGCCCCATACACTGGTGTGAGGGTACGCACAAATGGAAATCGAAATATGCGTCCCAATAACTGCAAAAACAGTAGAACAAGCTATTGAGGATATAAAAGAAGCTGAAAAATTGACAGATCTAATAGAGTTAAGGATAGACTTCATTGAAAATATTGATGCAGATAAACTAAAGATATTATTGGATAGCAAGAGTAAAAGAGTAATTGTTACCTGCAGGTCAAAAGATAACAAGGGTAATTTCAGCGGAAGTGAGGAAGAAAGGATTAATTTGCTGAAAAAAGCTATTGAATTAAAAGCTGATTTTGTAGACATAGAAATAAATTGTGATAAAAACACTATTCAAGAGATAATTCAAAATAAGAAAGATGCTAAAACAATAGTATCATATCACAACTTCAATGAAACTCCTGGATTAGATAAACTGAATGAAATATACGCCGAAATAAAAGAATTAAATCCAGATTTAATAAAAATAGTCACTAATGCAAATTCAATAAACGATAATTTCAGAATATTTGAATTATCCAGATATAAGGATGATTTGACAGCTTTCTGTATGGGTCTAAGAGGCCAAATTTCAAGAATTTTAGCTCCAAAATATGGTTCGTTGATTACTTTCGCAGCCTTAAAAGAAAACAAAGAATCAGCACCGGGCCAGATCACAATAGATGAGATGAAAAATGTATATAACATCCACTCAATGAATAAGGGAACTAAAATAATTGGAGTCATAGGAGAATATGCAGAAAATTCAATGTCCAAGTACATGCATAATAAGAATTTCAATCAAAAACATCTTAATTTCGTTTACATGCCTTTCAAAGTGAGAAAAGAAGAGCTTGAAGAGTTCATAAAAAACTTCAGAAAGTTCAATTTTGCAGGCTCTTCTGTAACAATACCTCACAAGGTAGAAATAATGAAATATATCGATGAGACTGACGAAACTGCACAAAAAATTGGAGCAGTCAACACAATAGTAAACAACAACGGAAAACTCACAGGCCACAACACAGACTACTATGGGGCTGTACACGCACTAAAAGAAAAAACAGAGCTAAATGGGAAAAAAATTCTTGTCATTGGATCTGGTGGTGGAGCTAGAGCAGTAGTGTACGCATTAAAGAAAGAAAACGCAGAAATAACAATAACGAACAGGACAATGGAAAAAGCAAAAATATTGGCAAACGAGTTTGAAATTAAATCAGACAATATTGATAATATAAAGAAATTAGTCCTAGATAACGACATAATAATCAACACTACAAGCGTTGGAATGAGCCCGAATACAAATGAAAGTATTATAAAAGAAACCGAATTTACAGAGGGTAAATTAGTGATGGATATAGTGTACAAACCAGTAAATACAGAACTCATAATCCTCGCAAAAAAGGCAAATTGCAATGTAATTACTGGCGACAGGATGCTTATCCACCAGGCAATTGGACAATTTAAATTATGGACAGACCAAGAACCAGATTCCAAATTAATGGAATCTGCACTTTCAGAACATGTCAAAAACCACCAGTCATAAACGGGTGGTTTTTGAGCATGCTAAGAAATATATCATCAGTCGCAGGCTGAGGGTATATTTCTGACATATCAATAAAGGTGAATAAAATGGATTCATTTGGAAAATTATTCAAAATAACGAACTTCGGGGAAAGCCATGGAAAAGCAATAGGTGTCGTAGTAGAAGGATGTCCCCCATCACTAGAACTTACAGAAGAAGATATACAGTTAGACCTAAATAGAAGGTCACCTGGACAGAGCGAAATCACAACACAAAGAAAAGAAGATGATAAAGTAGAGATTCTATCAGGCATTTTCAACGGAAAAACGACCGGTGCTCCTATAGCGTTGATTATTTTCAACAAAGACTACAAAAAAGAGGATTACAAAGACCTTGCAAGTGCTTACAGACCATCACATTCTGATTTTACATGGGAAAAGAAGTATGGAATTAGAGATCCATCCGGTGGCGGAAGATCTTCAGCCAGAATAACAGCAGGAAACGTAGCTGCAGCTGCAATAGCCAAAAAAATATTGAAAGAAAAATTCAAAACAGAGATTATCGCTTATGTAAAGAAGATAAAAGACATTGAAGCAGATGTCGATTCTAATAAAGTAAATGAAAAAGATGTTGAAAGCAACATAGTAAGATGTCCTGACAAAGCAGCAGCAGAAAAAATGATAGAATTAATAAAAAAAGCGCAGGAACAAGGAGATTCTTTAGGTGGAATAATAGAATGCATCATAAAAAACGTTCCAGTAGGGCTAGGAGAGCCAATCTTCAATAAATTAGACGCAGACTTAGCAAACGCAATGATGTCCATAAACGCAACAAAAGGGTTTGAGATAGGCTCTGGATTCGCAGGAACAGAAATGTACGGAAGCCAGCATAATGATCCTTTCACAATTAAAACCGGAAAAATAGAAACAAAAACAAACAACTCCGGCGGCATTCAAGGGGGCATCTCTAATGGCATGCCAATAATATTCAAAGTAGCCTTCAAACCAACTTCCACAATACAGAAAGAACAACAAACTGTAAATAAAGACAAAAAGGAAATAAGACTGGAAGCAAAAGGTAGGCATGATCCATGTGTCTTGCCAAGAGCAGTGCCGATAGTGGAAGCAATGGCAGCCTTAGTTCTTTGCGATCATTACCTAAGGCACAGAGCACAATGTGGAGAGGTAAAATGAACATGGAAGAATTAAGAAAAGAAATTGATAAGATTGATGACGAAATCATCAATCTGCTAGGCAAAAGAAAAAATCTTGTAAAGATAATAGCTGGGCTAAAAAAAGAATCAAACAAACCGACAGAAGATAAAAGCCGAGAGCAGCAGATAATTGAAAGATTAAAGGAATTGTCAAAAAAATATAGTCTGGATGAGAATTTTGTTGCTGCACTCTACCAAGTAATACTAAAAAACTCGAAAGAAGAGCAGGAAAAATGGAAATAGGGATAATTGGCTTCGGAAGGTTTGGGAAATTGCTCACTAAGTACTTATCAGAAGATTTCAAGGTCTACGTATTCAACAGAACAGATAAAAATGAAGATATTAAAAAAACAAATGGCATTCCAGCTTCATTGGAAGAAGTTTGCAAAAAAGATGCAATCATCCCCTGTGTTCCGATATCAGAATTTGAAGCAACACTGAATAAAATAAAGGGCTTGTTGAAAGAAAATTCCTTAGTTATTGATGTTTGTTCTGTAAAAGAATATCCTGCAAAAATAATGAAAAAAATATTGCCGGAAAACATTCAAATTTTAGCTACACATCCGATGTTTGGACCGGATAGCGCTGCTGACTCATTAAAAGACAGAAAAATAGTTTTATGCAAAGTCAGAATAGATGATGAAAAATGCAACAAGATAAAAGATTATCTCAAAAATAAGGGTTTGGTTGTGATAGAAACAGCACCAGAGGAGCATGACAAACAGATAGCCAAAACTTTGGTTTTGACACACTTTATCGGCAGGTCTTTAATGGATTTCGGAGCAAAAGATTTAGAGATAGATACAGAAGGCTACAAAAGGCTCATGAAGATTCTCAGCACAGTAAAAAATGATACATTCCAGTTATTCAAAGACATGAATAAATACAACAAGCATTCAAAAGAGGTAAGGCAACAATTTATTGAATCTTTAAAAAACATAAGTGAGGGATTAGAAAGATGAAGGTTGGATATCAGGGGATAGAGGGAGCTTACAGCGAAGCAGCTCTCCTTACACATTTTGGCAAAGATGTTGAAGCGATAGGCTACGATACATTTGAAGAAGTGTTTGATGCTGTTAAAAAAGGAGACATAGATTACGGTTTCCTGCCTTTAGAAAATACAATAGCCGGAAGTATAATTGAGAATTATGATTTGCTGTTAAAAGAAGATGTTTTTGTGATTGGAGAGGTTTTTTTCAAAATAACCCACAACCTCTTATCTCATAAAGGCAATAAGCTGGAGAACATAAAAATAGCATATTCACATCCTCATGCTCTTAAGCAATGCAAAGATTTCTTGAGCAAACATAAGATAGAACCTATTCCAAAGTATGACACAGCTGGTGCAGCAAAAATTATCAAGGAAAGAGTCAAACAAGAAGAAGCTGCAATTGCCTCAGAGCTATGCGCAGATATTTATGATTTGGATATCTTAAAAAAAGGGATAGAAACTAACGAATACAATGCAACAAAATTCTGCATAATAGTAAAAAAAGAGGATGTTCCAAAAGATATCAAGAAGGAAAAAACAAGCATTGTAATAAAAACTAAGCACTGCCCGGGATCATTGGTGAATTGTCTTCAGAGATTATACAAGAACAATATCAACATGACAAAGCTTGAATCAAGGCCAATTCCTGAAAACCCTTGGGAATATGTCTTCTACGTTGACTTTGAAGGAAGCTCAGATGACGAGAATGTAAAATTAGCATTGAGCGAAATGGAAGCTGTATCTGTATTTATTAAGATACTTGGAAGTTATCCTAAAGGAAACATCAGTAAATAAAACCCATAAGATTTAAATAACCCTTTCCCAATCATTTTCAAAAGAGGCAGTTAAATGAATAAAAAAAGAGAATTAGTTCTATGGTTTAAGGACCTGACAATAGATGACGTTCCCCTGGTTGGAGGGAAAAATGCCTCTCTTGGAGAAATGTACAAAAACCTGGGGAAGAAAGGTGTTAACGTTCCAAATGGCTTTGCAGTCACAGCTTATGCATACAGATATTTCTTAAAAAAGGCAGGCATACAAAAAAGAATAAAAGAGATTCTTTCGGATTTGGATACTCATGATATAAGAAACCTCAGCGAAAGGGGAAGAAAAGTAAGAGAATTGATTCTAGGTGCAGAATTTCCAAAAGAACTTGAAAATGAAATCCTGAAATCTTACCAAAAATTATGTAAAGAATATGGGAGAGAGACTGACACAGCAGTAAGAAGTAGTGCAACTGCAGAAGACCTACCTGATGCAAGCTTTGCCGGTCAACAGGAATCTTATCTCAATGTTAAAGGGCAACACGCCTTATTAGAAGCATGTAAAAAATGCTTTGCTTCTTTATTTACCAACAGAGCGATATCCTACAGGGTTGATAAAGGATTCAACCACTTCAAGATCGCATTAAGCATTGGAGTACAAAAAATGGTTCGTTCAGATCTGGCAAGTTCTGGAGTGATGTTTTCCATAGACACTGAAACCGGATTCAAAGATGCAATCCTTGTAACAGGATCCTATGGTTTAGGGGAGAATATCGTTAAGGGTAGTGTAAACCCAGACCAATTTTATGTTTTTAAGCCAACTCTGAAGAAAGGTTTTGAGCCAATTATCAGCAAAAAACTTGGTGCAAAGCACATAAAGATGGTGTACAGTTTTATTGGAGAAAAGCAAAGTACAAGAAATGTAGGAGTCTCTGAAGCATTTAGAAATAAGTATTGCATAAATGATAAAGAAGTCTTGCAACTTTCAAAGTGGGCAGTAATCATTGAAGAACACTATTCAAAAAAAGCTGGAAAATTCAAACCCATGGATATTGAATGGGCCAAAGATGGTAGAACAAATAAACTTTATATTGTGCAAGCAAGACCTGAAACTGTCCAAAGTCAAAAGGATGTCAAGATTCTTGAAAAGTACAGATTAAAAGGAACTGGCAAAGTTATAATTTCAGGATTAAGTATTGGAGATAAAATAGGGCAGGGTAAAGCCCATATAATATACGACGTAAAAGATATAGAGAAATTCAAAAAAGGAGGAGTTCTGGTAACAGAAATGACAGATCCTGATTGGGAACCTGTCATGAAGATCGCTTCTGCTATCGTAACCAATAGAGGTGGAAAAACATGCCATGCAGCAATTATAGCCAGAGAGCTTGGAATTCCTTGTGTAGTGGGAACCAGTTTCGGAACTGAAAAAATTAAGAATAGAGAGAATGTGACTGTAAGCTGTGCTGAAGGTAGCGACGGTTTTGTTTACAAGGGTCTGATAAAATATGAAGTACAAAAAACCAACCTAAAGAAATTAAAAAAGCCAAAAACAAAAATTATGATGAACTTAGGTAATCCTGAACAGGCTTTTGAGTTAAGTTTTTTGCCAAATGATGGAATTGGATTGGCAAGACAGGAATTCATAATAAGTTCTTATATCAAGATCCATCCTTTAGCTTTATTGCATTTCAATAAAATTAAAGATAAGAAAACCAAAATTGAAATTCTAAAATTAATAAAACTATATGAAAATAATAAATCCCAGTTTTTTATTGATAAGCTTGCAGAAGGTATTGCTACTCTTGCTGCTGCTTTCTATCCAAATGATGTTATTGTGAGGCTTTCAGATTTTAAAAGCAATGAATACGCAAATTTAATTGGTGGAAAAGATTTTGAGCCAAAAGAAGAAAATCCGATGATCGGATGGCGAGGCGCATCAAGATACTATTCAAAAAAATATAAAGAAGCCTTTGCCTTGGAATGTAAGGCACTTAAAAAAGCAAGAGATGTTATGGGGCTGACAAACATAAAAATAATGGTTCCTTTCTGCCGGACAGTTGATGAAGGTAAGAAAGTTATAGGTGAAATGGCTAAACAGGGTTTGAAACGAGGCAAGAATAATCTGGAACTTTATGTCATGTGTGAAATACCCTCAAATGTGATTCTTGCAGATCAATTCGCTAAGATATTTGATGGATTCAGCATCGGTACAAATGATCTTACGCAGCTTACATTAGGGCTGGACAGAGACTCCGAATTAGTAAGCCATATTTACAATGAAAACAATGAAGCAGTAAAGCGTTTAGTCTCACAAGTAATCCAAATAGCTAAAAAACATAAGAGAAAAATCGGAATCTGTGGCGATGCTCCAAGTTCTAACCTGGAATTTGCAAGGTTTTTAGTCAAATGCGGCATCGATTCCATGTCATTAACACCAGACGCAATTTTAAAGACAACTCTAACTGTAGCAAAAGAAGAGAAAAGGATCAGAAAATAGTTTATTGCTTTAATTTCTTATATCCAAGCCATATTAATATTGCCAAAGTGATTCCTAAAATGATAAATCTGCCGATATCCGGCAAATCAGACCAGTATCTCATTGTCCCATAAATTATTGTTAAAATTCCGCCGCCCATCAATCCGGAGCTTACGCTTGCCATCTTCAACGCAAAACCAATAATCAAAACTATAATACCGATTCCAGTAGCAACAATGAAAACATTTCTGTTGTAGTTTTCCCTGACATCCTCGTATTCTTTTCTGCAAGTCTCACAATAATAGCTCTCTACACACCCATCTTCATCGTAATTTGCGCTTATATCTCCTTTGTCTTTGCATTGTGCCTTTAACTCGTCATCCGGCTCTGTATAAGGACATTCGGTTGTTTCTACAACTGTTCGTGGGTATGGTTTGGGAAAAAATTCTTCATCACAAAAGTCATCATACTTTGGCTCTCTATAAAAAGAAGCTATCCCGAAACCTACAAAGAACGCAAACACTATTGCTATGGCCACAGCCAACAAAACATATTTGAATTTTGACATAGTAAATTATTAGTAATACCTAGTTTAAAAATTTATTTGTTTTTGTAGATACTTATTTTCCATATAGAAAACTATAAATAGTATTAAATCAAAATAACAATATGCCAAAAGGAAGACCTGTAAAATCAGAGATAAGACAGAACATAATAGAAATTCTATATTTCATGAAACAAGGCTACGGTTATGAGATCTACAAAGCTTACATAGCAATATTCCCAAAAGTTACTATGAGAAGCATATACTATCATCTAAAAAAAGGCACTAGTTTAAACGAATTCAAAGTGAGCAAAGTAGAGAAAGAAAAAGGAGATTATTCTTGGGGTCCTGAAGCAGAAAAAATATATTACAGCTTAGGAACAAACGCAAAACCGACAAGTAATGAAAAAGTTAAAGAGTATTTCGAAAGCAAAAAATAATTCTATTATATCAATATGCCATTCAGAATCGAGCTTAACCACCTAAATAAAGGTAGGAAAACCAATATTAAAAGAGAAAAAACAGATACCCAATTAAAAAACAGCCAGATAGATATGCTTCTATTCCTGTCAGGTATTAACCTCTCAAGAGATATCTTAAGCATTCTCGCTCCATCTGTAATGAATATTGGCAGCAGATTTATCAGCCCAATATTAAGGCTAAGGAATCCAAGCCAGCCGAAAAACTGATTAAACCAACCAATTATCTTGAATAAAAAAGCATTCATTGCATTATCATTCTTTAGTTCTGTTTTTTCTCCAATAATCCACACTCCAAGATAGCCTTGAGATGAGCCTTCTGGATCTACTGTAGTTGTTACAGTATAAGCTTCCTCGTTTGATTTTAGTATAATGTTTTCTTCAGGACCTATACCTTCCATAATTTCCCTGAAATCATCTATTGTAGAGATCTCTTTATCATTTATTCCAGTTACCACAGTATTATTCACTATGCCTGCCTTTTCTGCAGGCAGATCTGGTTGAGAAAATATGATAACTCCAGTTGAAACGGACAAAAGGCTTCCAAGGGGATTTAAAATTAAAAATGCAATCAACAAAACAGCTCCTACAGTCAAAAAATTGGAAAATGCTCCGGCAGCAAATATAGAATGTTGTATCCAATGTCTTTTTTTCGACAGGGATTTTTCATCGGGCTCCACAAAAGCTCCAAGTATCGGCCCAAAAAATGCTATGCCTGAATTCTTGACTTTGATATTATGCGCGCTGGCAACAATACCATGAGAAAATTCATGCACCAAGATTATGATGAACAAGACGATCCAACCAGTTATCAATGGAAAAACCAATCCAGTACCCGCTATCGGCAATCCAGGAATGACAGGACTTGCGCCTCCTACGGATTTATCAAGAATTAATTTGTAAGTTAACCATAAGATCATTATAAATGTAAAAACCATTCCTAAAAATCCTATTAAAACTCCAAGATATCCCAGAAATTTGATTAGTCTTCTTGCTTTATTAGCAATTGTATCCATAAGATTTACACCAATTTTTGTCCTGTAAAGAAATATGAACTTTCCATGCACATCAAACTTGTTTCTGTTAAGATAGACTATCAAAAAAACCAAAGAATAGAATAAAAGGGTAATTTTATATTCATTTACGGCTAGAATAAAGTTCATTTTTTACGAACAGCCCTGAACCTTTTGCTGTTACATCTTCTGCATTTGACTTTTCCTTGGATTACTTTCATACTCTCGGTCCTTATCTTAGTGCTGCATTTCTTGCAGATAAATATATTCCTAAACTTCCTCGCTTGTCCTTCTGGGAACTTGACCATTTTGTTTATTATTTTATAGTTTTATAATTAAAGATTAGTTTTATTGTGGTTTTACCTGCTTCATTACCTTGTCACTCAGGATGATCCAATACATGATATTTACGCCCTCTACAACTTCGCCTTTAAGTTCTTCTGGGATTGCTAAATCAAAAGTCTCATAGCTTTCAGAGTCCATAACATTTGCTGAATCTCCTTGAACAGATAAGACCTGAGCTGATTTCTTTTCGACAATTGGGACATCAACATTATCGTGGCCCGGCATGACAGTAACTCTTTTCTTTCCATCAACCAGACCGATTGCTGTTAAACGCACTTTTGCATGACCATGTTTGCCTGGCCTTGAAACTTGCATATCAGCAACTTTACATGCAGCACCATCTAAAATCACATAGCTGCCTTTCTGCAAACTTCCGACACTTTGCATCTTTGTTGCCATAAAATCACCGAATTTTATTAATAAACAGAAGATTAAGATAGATTATTTATAAATATTATCAACTTTTTGCTGCAAGTTTTACATCACTGGCTTTCACTGTGACGCGGCCTGCGTGTTTTGCAAGATTTACTGCTTTTGCAGCTATCTGGTCTGCAAGATCTTCAACAGTATTCTTCAACGCTACTTTTGCCTTATCTGAAACTCTATCAGCTCCAGACTGCTTAAGTATTTTTTCCATTGCTGCCAATGGTAAAAGTCTTGAACTCATTAAACCACCCTCTTAACATCATTTGGAAATTAGGGTTGTATTTAAAGTTTTGCATACTAAAACAAAACAAATCGCTTTCTACTTTTGCGTCTCACTAAACTTTTAATCTTCTTTTCCATCTCCTCGCTATTATTAAACTTCTTCTCCATATCTTTAAACTCTCTTGTATGATGATGTGTCCTTCCATTATTGCTGCTGAACTTAAACTTCTTGTGCAGCATCTCATGATACATAACATAATCCAATAGTTCTTTATCCTGCAAAAGGACCTCGCTTATAGAAATCATGTCAGTCCCATATTCATAGCTTCCTAACCTCCTTATAGAATTGTGCCAAGACAAATTTGGCCTCTCAATCAACCCAAAGAAATATTTTTCATTGATTTTATCAAAAGATTGCTCCAATACCGGATCCGAATCTGTTTTTGAAATGCTTATATGCAGATTTTTCATAAAACTATTGTACAAATCGATATTTGTTGTTTTGTTTTTTTCCTTAAACACTCTCAACATAAGACCTTGTATAAGGCCCATTTGTATTTCTTTACTGACACCTTTCCATTTCCTGCTCAGATTGAACTGCAGAGAATTCCTACTGTACCTTACGTTAGCATTATAAGGCTTAAATTTATCTGTATATTTTATTTTTAGTTTGTAATTATTTAAGTCTTTATCCGGAAATAAGTCATTGAATGCCTGTTCCAACAGTTTCATTTTTCATTATTAATCATTATTTTATTATCATTTTTTATTGATTAATTATTATTTTTATTGATTTTTAAATTATTCATTGAATTTTTATCATTGTTATTTTTATTATTGAAATTTTTTTATTGCACTAGCTATGCACCTCATACCTTAAAATAGCAGCAACTTTTCCCATATCCCTTAACTGTACGCCTTCAGATGTTTCAGTAGAGATAATTTTCACGGTTGTACCTACAAGCTTAGCTTCTTTCTCGAACTCTTCTATTTTTTTGTCCTCCAAACTTTCTGACAATAACAAAGTATCAGCAGCCCCTAACTTCAGATTTTTCATAACCTCATCGACACCATAAGAAACCATCCCTGGCTTTGTAGCTAACAGTTCGAAAAATTTAGCCATGATTTTTTTCTCTGCAATAACTTCCTCTTTTGACAACACATCTTCGCTCTTCTCAACAAGCTCTTTCAAACCAAAATCTCCGGTGTAACTTAAATCTTTTATCGCTATGATCTTGTTTTTTACTTCCGTGGTTATATAACCTCCATCTATAAAATCGTATTTTGTAGGGCCAGGTCCTCCTACAATTATTCCCTTTAGATTTTTATTGCCTAAAAACTGGTTTTTCATATACTCTGCTACTTTCTTAAAATGCTCTTTTTTTGCACCTTCCCTTAACCTTTCAAACCTGGCAGCTGATTGGCCTCCGGCCCTGGTTTTTCCTGGAACCTCGGAATGGGTCTTAACCAAAGGTATTACTGTCTTGCCTTTAAGATATGCTACATCTGCATCCCTCCTATCAACAATAACAAGCCCATAAACCTCTTTAATGTCAAGCATGTCTCTCAATAAATCAAGAACAAACTCTTTGTCGCATCTATAGATCCTAGTATTCAAAGGCAGTGGAGGTTCCAGACTCCACACTTGGAAATCCTGTTGACCTTCTCTTTCTGCAACATTTCCAGAGAAAACAGCTAAACCGTTCTCAGGGGTTTTTTTATACAATCTCAGGTGCTGAGTCATCTTTTCCAATGAATCTATGACATTCTTTCTTGTAGCAGTTGATTTGATGTTTGTTGCAGTGCCTTTTTCCTGATCAAGATGATTGATAATCTTCACAATATCATAATCTTTTGGAATGTAAACTGACACAAGCTCTGTATGCCTGCCTTTATACTTTTCAAGTTCCTTTACAAACTTTTTCAGTTCGTGTTTTTGTTTTTCAGTTATTTGCATTTTAACCACATTGTAATCTAGAGGTATAACTACAAAAATCAAGAATAAGCTACGCAGTTATTTTATTCTTTTTACTTCGCATAATGACACCTATAAATCAAGTGTGTTTATAAATATTTTTATTGGGAACATATAAATTAAAACTAAACAGAAGGTTTTTATATTAGTATTCCAAATTAATAGTTTAATAATTACAAAAAGGGTGGTAGAATCGCAACTGTATTTTTCCAGATAATTGCAAGAAATTTGCCGAATTTGAAGTACAACCTAAAAAAATCAGGTATGAACTACAAGCCTGAAGAGTTTATTAAACGTACTTTCTTATCTGCTTTTTACATGACTACAGGCCTTATAGTCTCCCTGGCCTTAATATTGGCAAAATTCGGTGTTCTAAAGAGTGTAATGGTTGTATTTGTTCCGATAATCTTTGTTACATTGTTCACATACATGCTAAAGCTTCCAGAAGTAACGATATTAAAGAAAGAAAGGGGCATTACCAAAGAGATTGTATTTGCAGGTAGGCATCTTATAATAGAGCTTGAATCTGGTGTGCCGCTATATAATGCGTTTATTAATATCTCAAAAAATTATGAGGTTATTGGAGCTTATTTTAAGGAGGTAGTCGATAAAGTTGATCTAGGGACGAGTATGGAAGATGCTCTAACAGAAGCCGTCGAGTATATACCCTCCAACGATTTCAGAAGATTGTTATGGCAAATACTCAACTCCATAAGGACCGGATCTAACGTTTCAAAATCATTGGGAACTGTGCTGGAACAGATAGCCCGCGAGCAGACAATAGAAATTAACAAGTACAGCAAAAAATTAAATCCCTTTGCGATGTTCTATATGATAGTTGCAGTAATTCTGCCATCTTTAGGCGTAACCATGCTCGTCGTTCTGTCTTCATTTATAGAGTTTGAGCTGAATCTTACCATATTCCTAGTAATAGCTGGTCTATTGGCTTTTGTTCAATTCATGTTCCTTTCGATGATAAAATTCTCGAGACCGGCAATTGAGTTTTGAAAATGTTTAAGCTACACAAACACAATAAGATTCTAAAAAAATCAAAAGAAGATATGAAAGATGAACTAGAGCCGAAACTATCTGCTGAAAAAATAAAACCAAAATTCAGTTTTCGAGGTTTTTTCAAAAGAAAAAAACCAGATAAAAAAGAAGGCGTTATTGAAAAACACAAAAAGCAGGCAGAAAAGAGGCAAAAACACAGGATAAAAGTCCAGGAAAGAAAGCACAGGCTTCTTTATTATATTGAACGTTCAGGTCTTGGAATAGGGCCCGGGCAATTATCTAAAAAGCTTTTTAACTTGGGAGTTTCCATAAACTTGGGGATATCTGCTTTTCTGATATACCATTTCTCTGTCACTTATGGGATAACTTGGACGACGATACTGCTTTCAATACTTGCTCTCTGGGTCTTGGTTTTCGTTGTAATACTTTTTGTATTGTGGGTATTATTCTATCTAATTGTCGATTTAAAGATATTCAAAAGAAAGGTAGATATCGAAGATGTTCTTCCGGATTACCTACAGCTTACCGCCTCAAACATAAAGGCAGGTATGACAATAGATAGAGCATTGTGGTATGCTGTAAGGCCACGATTTGGCGTGCTTGCAAAGGAAATAGAGATGGTAGCAAAAGAAACCATGAGGGGGGAGGATCTAAAAACTGCTCTTCAAAAGTTTGCTAACAAATATGAGTCCGTCTTATTAAAGAGATCAGTCAACTTACTGATAGAAGGTATACAGGCCGGGGGTGAGATTGGAGACTTATTAAACAAAATTGCAATAAATATACAGGAAAACAAAATCATGAGGCGTGAAATGGCAGCGAACGTAACCACCTACGTAATATTCATATCTTTCGCCACCATAGCTGCAGCACCGGTACTATTCGCGCTTTCAGGTGTATTAATAAAGGTTATATCCAATCTTGGATCAACTTTAGGGAGTGCGTCAACTACAGGATTTGCACTCTCATTTTCAGGGTCTGGAATCAAATTAAGCGATTTCAGAATATTCGCAGTAGTGTCTTTAGTCATCACCTCATTTTTCTCTTCTATTATAATAGCCACCATAAAAAAGGGAAATGCAAAACTTGGATTCAAATATATACCTATCTTTATAGCCATTACAATCACTCTTTTTTTCGCTGCAGATTTTGTATTGGGTAAATTAGTCGGCAGTTTTGTATTATAAGGTTTAAAAACCTCCTAAATTCTCAAAATTTTAGTTAAATTTAAATATTAGTTGTTCAATAATGTTTAATTAAACTTATAGCTTATAAAAAATGAGGTGTATTTAATGAAAGCGTTTAATCATAGGAAATCACAAGCCGCTATGGAATTCTTGATGACTTACGGCTGGGCTATTTTGGTTGTTCTCGCTGCTATTGCCGCATTGGCATATTTTGGTGTTCTGAGTCCTGAAAAATTCTTACCCGAGAAATGTGTATTATCTCCAGGTCTTGCATGTGTAAGCCATAAGGTAGAACCCACACAAACAACACTGGTAATCTCTAACGGGTTGGGCAGGACAATAACAGTTGACAGCCTTACCATTGCAGGATGTACAGGTGCATTCACGAGCCAAATGAGTAGTGGAAATGAAACAACATTTACAATAACGGGTTGTAGTAATGGTGTTGCAAAAGACGCATTCAAGGGAGATGTAACCTTAGGTTACACAGAAAAATCAACTGGACTTACAAAAACAGTTTATGGTGATATTGCAACAAAAATCGAATAATTACATTAAAAATCAGTTTTAAAGAGGTGAAACCAAAAAATGGATAAGATGTTTAAGAAATCTCAAGCCGCTATGGAATTCTTGATGACTTACGGCTGGGCTATTTTAGTAGTTTTGGTCGCAATAGGAGCTTTAGCTTATTTTGGAGTATTAAGCCCAGACAACTTCCTACCGAGCAAATGTCAACTTCCAGCAGGTATTGCTTGTACTGACTTTAAATTAGATTCTTCAGGTACGGGTACAGTGACTGTGGTTTTGAGAAACGGTCTTGGCTTTGACACAACTGGTATAACTGTTGCAGCAAGCGGTTGTACAACTGATGCAACCGGATCATTAACAAATGGTCAACAAACATCGTTTGCAGCTACAGTCTGTTCTTTAACCAGTGGAAGTAAGTTTTCCGGAGACGTTAATGTCAGTTATACAAATTCAGATACTGGCTTAGCACACAAAGTCCAAGGAACAATAACTGGAAGAGCAGAGTAAGCTCTTTTTCTTTTTTTATTTATTTTTTATTTAGAACTACTTAATATACTTCTCAGATTCGCTAAACCATTTCTTCAATTCAGAATCAAAATCAGTACCATATCTATAACTAACTTGCATGATTAACACCAATAGATCTGTCAATAAATGGTTAACCCTATCTTTATTGTCTTGATTCGGCTTAAGATTATCTAGTTCTTCCTGTATAAATCCCATAAGTTCATTGAACTCGGTCTTATCCCAGCCTGCTTTCTGATCAAACTCTTTGATCTTGTCCCTTAACTCTTCAATCTTCACAATTTAAGAGTAGAATCTAAGGATATATATTAATTTCGTTCATTATTTAGCCTCATTTCCCCACCTTAATCATATAAGATATAGATTATATTGACTCAAACAATTAAAGGTCTCATTCAGCATCTATAGAGGCTACAAACAACAAATAGAATACTAACACAAATAAATCATATCAGAACATTAAAAAACTAAAGAAAAAAATAAAGAAAGTCTAAACCTTCTTTTTCTGCTTCTGGTAAACCACTATCAACACTATTCCAAGGATTATAACCACAAGTGCTATTACCCATGCTACAGGAGCTTTACCAGGTGCTTCTACTGCCTTAGGTGCTTCTACTGCTTCTGGTGGTCCAACTTCTGGAGCTTCTCCAGGTGCTGCTTCTCCTTCTGGAGCAGCTTCTGAAACCTCAACACCACCCTTTACTGCAACCGCAAAGCTGCTGAATCCAGGCGTATCTGCCTCATAATTGACATAAGTAGAGTCTGTTCCGGTTACTGTTGTAGCTAATTCATTCCATCCGTTCTTGAACCTGTATAATGCAATATCTGCAGATGCAAGGCCATTATCAGTTAGCCATGCTTTTGTTACTCTGAAACCTACTTTGAAGCTGTCTGCATCTGTATCCTTTAGGTTTTTCTTTGTAATTCTCAGATACTGGTAAACTTTTGAAGCAGCTTCTGTCGAAACAGGATTTGCTGTTAAGGCTGCAGCCTCTAACTCCACATTACTCAACTCTGATTTAGCGTTAGTAACTGACACACTAGTTACTGCTATTGTCTCTTTGTTAACATTAAGGCTCACAGATGAACCTGCAGGTACTGTACCCCAAACTTGGGCTTTTGAGTCTGAAACTGTGCTTACAGCAGCAGCTCCGCCTCCACCGCCTCCACTGCTTGATGATGAAGCTGCAGCTGCAGCTTCTGCATCAGCTGCACTTGTTGTAAAGTTAAACGTTCCATTCCTAATACAACTGGTGTTATGAAGGTTAGTATAACCACCATAATCGCATATAGTCACATTGAAAAAGTACTGCTTGCTTGCAGTTAAACCAGTTAAAGACAATGTCTGCGATTTACTAAAATCAGTTTGCGTTGCTACAGAGGTCATAGTAGTCAATGTAGATCCATATAACACTGTAGCATTGAAGCTTTCATTAACCTCACTTATCGTAATTGACGCTGAAGTTGCTGTAACTGTAGTAGCTACTTTTGAACTGTTTGGTGATAATGGAGGTTTAGTATCTGTAACATTAAATGACCAAGCCTGAATATTTGTATTGCCAGATGAATCATTAACAGTAAATGTTATGTTATAGTTAATACTGTTATTCAAGCTTACAACATTACCAAGGCATATGTTCCCAGTCTTTGTCATTGTTATTGTTCCACCATCTGTAATATTCGTAGAGTTGTAGGAGCATCCTACAGCATCAGCTGATACAGTAATATTAGGCACAAATGTAGCCTGGCTCTGATTAGCGTTACTAGGCGTAGTTACATTGATCCATGGTTTGACACTATTAGATACCAACGCAATAAGGCTGAAGTGAGGTACATATATGTCAATTGAGAGGTTATTCTTGGCTTCTGTTGAATTCCAACATACCACTGTAGATGTATGAGTAGGTGCAAAATTAGTTCCACACTCAGTTACATTTGTTTTTGTACTTAAGTCGCTTTCATCAGCAAAGTACCATAGCTGTTCAGTGTTTCCAAAATCAGTTCCATTAGTCGGCATTGTTACTATACCATAATAGCTGTTATTGTCTGGTAGGAAATTAATAAAACTTCTGTTAATAAACAATGTATTAATTACGACTGCAGTTTGGTTATTTATTAAATGTCCTGCAGAGCTAGAATCATTAAGCCATGCATAAATCTCTTGGGTCTTGTTCCAGTTTGCTGCTGAACCATTAAAGTTAACAGTTAAATTAACCCCACCTGTAGCTGACTCCGATGTCGAATTCAATGCAATATATAATTCTAAAGTCTTGTCAATATCCCCAGTCCCGAGTATCAGATTACTCCCGCTTGCATTAAAGAAGCTTACATTCGACATATTGTTAGCATTAGTGGAATTGATTACAATGCTTATTCCTTCGAAATCTACTGGACTAATTTGGGTAAATGTAATGGCACTGCTGTTCACTGAATTCCCTACCGAATCATTAACCCTAAATTTAATTGTGTGTGTACCTGTAATATTGACTAGTTTGGTAGTGGTGAAAGTTATACCTGCACCACCAATATCACCGGCGCTAACATTAATTTCATACCAACCACCATGTTGGCCATCGGCACTTTGATCATCAGCGCCATCTAGGTAATAACCAATGCCGGATATTCCCTGGTCATTATCTAAAACTGTAATTTGTAACGTAGTATTTACATTACTGAAAGACTGTCCATCAGTAGGGCTTTGGACTGTTATAGTCGGTGCAACATTGTCAACCAAGAATTGCAATACTGTTGTGTTGGAGTTTCCTGCTGTATCAGTCACAGTAACTGTCAACGTCCTGTTCTCAGATGTACTTGAGCACACTGAAGCATTCCATGGATAAACTACAGTATTATTATCAAATGTAACTTCATTTGATGAGTCGCAACTTGCAATGTATGTAAGGTTATCAATGTTCGGTCCAGTTAGTCCACCATTAGCTACTCCACCAAGTCCTATTCCGACCCTTGCTGTTATATTAGTTTGATTATCACCAGTATTTGTTTGAGCTGTTTTGCCCCACTGAAGTGATTCGCTATGATTCAAACTCACGAAAACTAAGCCTGGAACACTTCCACTTTGCACAGCGAAAGTTTGGAGTACTGTAAAGGAATTACCTGCAGAGTCTATGGCCGTTACAGTAATATTATGAGTACCATTTCCTAATGTACATGAATCATCAGAGGATACCATGAAAGAACCATTTCTGTTTGCCTCTACATTATTAGCTCCTACATTTTGGTCATATAATGCAGATGTGCCACATCCATTAACACCAGCCTCAGTTTTCAAAGTAGTGACACCAAGGTCAACAGTTACATTAATACTTCGCAACCCAGCTGATTCATCAACCAACCAACTGATAAGAGGCGTTGTATTACTGGTATTTGTGCCGTTGACAAACGCACTAGCGCCAACTTGAACGCTACTGTTAATTGTTATCGTAGGTGCGAATGAATCGTTAATCATTATTGTCAAATTAGTAGTAGAGGACTTGTTTACATTGCCCAGTGTATCATTAGCAAATACTCTAAATGTTACATTTTTTCCCTCAAATTCATTTCTACCACTTGGAACAGGGAAAGTAAGATTGACATTCCCAGCAGTGGCCGTTTGAGACGGACTGAAATTAATCTCTGCATTATTCTCTGATACATTAATTGTTTGCCACGCCTTACTAGTCATATTCAAGAATTGTAGTGTAGCCTCGAACGGCCTTGTTAAATTATCTGTAATGTTCGCAAAGAATGTAATCTCTAATTCCTGTGCAGAAGTTCCTGCACCAACAACAGGGACATCTCCAGGTAACAAAGCTCCAAGATCTCCTGAACTATCAAAACTGGATCCATTAGTAGTTGCACTAAAGTTATTTAACACAGGAGGTATCTGGTCAACTGTATAGAATATTGAGGAAGTGTTGAAATTCAAAAGCCCATCCTGCGATGTGATATTAATTGTATATGTACCATTGCTATTAAAGTTATATGTAGCATTACATAAAACCAGATCATTCTTTACGCTGTCATCAAGATCAAGTAACCCTGTTGTGTTACATGACAAACCAGCTGCAAAAGTTGTACTCCCGTTTATGTTTGAATAATTAAATCGCGCAACTCTGCTACTACCCAAATAAATTGAGAGGTTAACTGTCCCGTTAATTGACCAGTTCATACCGAAACCGCTATCGTTAATTGTAAAGTTTATTGTTTGGAGAGTTGCCAATGAAGTGTTAAAGCTGGCGTTTCCCATCGCAAAAGTGAAATTAGCTTCAGGACCAGTGGCATCAATCTGTAGCGTATAGTTATCAGTTGAAAAGTTCAAATCTGCAGGAGTAGCAGTATTATTATAAGGATAACATGCTATTGAAAATGTAACGTTGAGAACGTCCTCTTCAAACGTATAGTTTGAAAAATAGCTTATTGAGGCGTTTGAAATATTTATGTTCTCGCCACCCGTATCGGCACTACTAGCATTATAGTAATTATTCCATGGGTAAACACCAGAATTGCTAACATACCATAAAGTACAGTTGGATACATTCT
>CEPX01048793.1_pt1 | contig 37492 bp, 33 predicted proteins | sample 361361 | NCBI WGS metagenome assembly CEPX01 (sample SAMEA2619974, study PRJEB7988) | marine metagenome | biome: marine biome (ENVO:00000447); feature: mesopelagic zone (ENVO:00000213) & marine oxygen minimum zone (ENVO:01000065); material: "saline water (ENVO:00002010), including plankton...
TTGCAGGATTGTCATCTTCCTTTGTTGGAGTGGCCTGACTGAGCACAGCAGGTGGTAGTTGCGTTGGGTCTGTTTCTTTCGGAGCTTCTTGATCAGTAGGGGAATCTTCTGTTACTGATTCTTCTTCGGTTTCTACGTTTTCTTCTGAGGCTTCTGCAACATCATTTTCTCCAAGTTGTTCCGCTTGTATCTCTTCCTTTTCACTCTCTTCAGCTGCTTCTTCGGCAGCCTTTTCTGCGTTTACCTGTCCAGTACTGTCGACACCTTTTGGAATGAGATCCTCTCCGAGGCGCTTGGCTTTTTCTTCACGCTTTTTCGCTTCACGAATAGCCAGTACTTCCTCTGGATTCGTCGTAATAATCATCTCCTCTTGGGGACTTGCAACAATCTGAATGGCGACGTGTTTGTTTCCGGCAAAGAAGAGACCCTGACCAACGTCCGAGTTAAGCAGAAGATACTTCTCACCATCGGTAAGATAGAAAAGCTTCTGTAGATTATCAACAGCGGTAGGGGATTGTTTTAGGAGAATCTGGAGTGATGCATTGGTAATAATCGGTTTACCAAACGGTGAGTTTACGAAGTCTTCCACATCCTGCGTAATGGTGGTGACTCCCAGGTAATACTTACGAGCACGCTTGATAAGCCCGTAGAGGAATCTTGCAGAGTCATCGTATTGCATGAGGTTCCATGCCTCATCCACCACAAGGAAACGTCGCTTGAGCTCTGCTCGAATACGGTTCCATAGGAAGTTGAGGATGATGTACATTGCAATAGGGCGCAGCTGCTCTTCGAGGTCACGAATCTGAAAGACTACCATCTGATTATCAACTTCTACGTTTGTAGGCTGATCAAAGAGTCCGGCGTAGCTCCCGCCTGTGTACTTCTGTAATGTTTTTGCCATATTTTCTCCACCTTCGGTGGTCATCAATACATCAACGAGTTCGTGCATGGTAGGCGGTTCTACTGTGCCAGGCTCTTCCGTGGTCATGTCGATACCCTTTAGTGCGTATGTATCTAGGATAGCTTTATCCAAGATTCCATCTTCAGCAGGTGTGAGGGTTCCAAGCATTATCTTAAAGAGTCCATGAAGTGTGATGATTGCTGAACGCAACACCTCACCGGGTTTTGCCTCTTCTCCACGTACAGCTTTCGGTAGATCAAATGGATTGATGCGTAATGAGCTTTGTAGGGAGAGGGGAATAAATGTTCCTCCAACAGTTTTGCAAAGATCTACATATTCATTTTCTGGATCGATGACGAAGATGTCTGTACCAAACATCATCGTTCGTAGAATTTCGAGTTTTACAGCAAACGATTTACCTGCACCAGATGTCGCAAATACTGTTGCGTTCGCATTAGGTAGATCGAATCTATCAAAGATTACCAGCGAGTCATTGTGTCGATTGATTCCATAGAGAATTCCATGGTCATCGGTAAGGTCACTAGAGCTAAACGGAAAGCTTGTTGCCAGTGGTGCCGTATTCATGTTGCGGTTGATCTCCAGTTCATCAATGGCAAGGGGAAGTGTAGAGAGCCATCCGTGTTCCATTTGAAAGAACGCAGGCTTACTCAGTACGAGCTTTCCTCCCAAGAGAGACTCGACATCTGTTTGGAGCTTCTTGAGTTTGAGTTCGTCTTCTGCGTAGATCGTAATGTACATTCCAAATTGATAGAGCTTCTCTCGACCACGCGCCAAAAGATCACGCAACTCCTCAGCATCTTGAAGTGCTGCTTCTAGGGTTGGATCTCGGACGATTCCACGCTGTTCCAAGATACGAATACTTGATCGCATTTCTGCTACCTTCTTCCGCAACATTTTCATGATAGCTTTGTTATTGGAAGGGTAGATGAACTGAGCAATGTCCATTTGGGCATCGAAGTTTATCGCCTGACTCAACCAGTTTGGATAGATGTAGTTTGGCCAGTTGTAGACGTAGAGCGTTCTGGAAAACTGGTCGTTGAGTATGAGCTCCATGGAATGCACTTCCATTCCCGCAGGGGCTATGAGATCCAGAGTTTTTTGCAACCCTTCCTCGTAGTAGCCAATTGCTTCTCGCTCTTCCGCAGTAAGGTTGCGCTTTTTGGCAGCCTGCAATGCATTTGTAGATTTCTTGTGGAGACCCAGAAGATCGTCGAATGCCTGCACAAGAAGTGATGCAGGGTTTGCCTTTGGTGGCGTTTGTTTCGATGCCATAAAATCTACTAATTATAGCACAAAATCAGGTTTAGCTCAATAATTCAGGGTCTACCGGTAGAGTGACGATTCTTATGGAGAACAGGCTCTTCTTAGATATTGACAAGAGATATATCTAGTATGTAGTACTCTTATTGAAGATACTCGAACCTTTCTTTTTTCGCCAAGGCTTGCCCTCTTCAAGTATATTGAAGTCTGCGATTCCTGGTACATCGATAACACGTAGCCCAGCTATGAGTATTTCTCTGTTGTTTTCAACCGCCTGAAGCCGTTCTGCAGTTACATCTAACAGTGTCTCAAAGCGCTTAATCATGTCGTCTGTTTGATCTTGCTTTGTTGAGATTTCTGCATAGGCTGCATTAGCATTAGCTAGTTGCTCTTCATACTCAGAAGCCTCTGCATAATCTTTGTTATTGAGAGCTTTCTTTAGTGTTCTATCAATATCTCTGGCGACCTTCCTCTTTTCCTTTACTTGGACATCTTGTGTCTCATTGAGCGCTGTAAGTTCTTCAATTTTACGCTCTATCAATACACCGATATTCCGTAAGGATTGTGTGTAGGCATCAATCGCTTTAATGCGGTCATTACTGCGGTTGAGTGCATCAATCACGTTTACCTGCAATATATCTCCTACTTCCCGCAGGAGTGCAAAATTTTCATCTGAAGTGCTGTCCTTTTGCCCTTCAAGAATCTCACCAATAGATTGCATGCCTAAAATACCACTTTGAACAGGAAGAAACACACCTTGAGATGTATAGATACCACTAAAGATCCCCAGTATTCCACTTGGTCTGTTTTTCTGAACGGATCGCTTTGCAAGAATGTGCATTATAGATACGGAAGTTTTAGCTCCACTTACATGAAGTTCTTGCATTTCTTCCTTACCACCACATGCCGTGAGAAGAAGGCAGGGGATAAGTACAACCGATGCTATATTTCGCAGTATCATCATAATATTCTAGCGTTTTTTGCGTTGAATAACAATAGAGTTCAAGAAATGAGTGTATGAGTACATATTGTGTACCATATTTAGGGTGGACGATTGTGCATACATTTTGTGTTCAAGACATGTACAGAATCTGTATGCAAGATCAAATATTGTTTACAAGTGGTAATACCTGTAATAACTGCTACAGTTACCGTAAATTAATGAGTAGCAGATTTGATCACTCACCCAATTAATTTCATGTTTTCTTCCCTCTCCAATGCCGTCAAAAACGTACTCGAAACGGAGTACGGTATTGATGACATTGCCGTGAGTTGGGAGAGACCTCAGGAAGTAAGTCACGGAGACTTAGCGACACCTATTGCATTGCAAGTTTCAAAGAAAGCGAGCAAGAGTCCGAAAGAGATTGCCGAGGTGGTTGTTTCTGCACTTTCTAAAGAAGACTCCATTGAAAGGGTAGAGGTAGCAGGACCTGGTTATGTCAATATCTGGTTGACCCCGGCTGCCCTCGTTGCAGCTCTGGGGTCTACCAGGCAAGCATGTACCGCAAAGGTAAAAAGTGGTGCACCGGTGATCGTTGAGTATTCACAGCCTAATATTGCCAAGCCTCTGGGTGCACATCACCTTTTAACCACACTCTTTGGCCAGAGCATTGCCAATATTTATGAGCATTTGGGATATGAGGTAATTAAATGGAACTACATGGGAGACTGGGGAACGCAGTTTGGAAAATTGTCTGTTGCTGTATCCAAGTGGGGAGATGGTCGAGCTGCATCCGAGTACACTGTCGATGAGCTTCTTGAGTTGTATGTGAAGTTTCATAACGAAGTAGAGAACGACGATACTCTTGAAGGTCAAGCACGTGCAGTGTTTAAGAAGCTTGAGGATGGGGACACTGAGCTTCGTGCATTCTGGGAAGATATTGTCGCAACAACCAAGTCAGCTCTTACTGGAATTTACGATCAGTTACATGTTTCTTTTGACACTGATAAGAGTGAATCTTTTTATGAGGATAAGATGGAGCCAATCCTTAAGGCAGGAATTAAAGCCGGTGTCTTCAAAGAGGGCGAAGGAGGCTCTTTGATTTCGGAATTTTCTGAAGAGAGTACTATGCCTCCATATCTCATTCGCAAAGGAGATGGTGCGACGCTTTATTCTACTCGAGACATCGCGCAGATGCGATATCGTTTAGATGAATACAAGCCTCAGGAGATATTGATTGTGACAGACATCGCTCAAAAACTGCACTTTGAACAACTAGCTGCTACTTGTGTACAGCTTGGAATGGATATTACGGGGTTTGAAAATGTTCTCGTAGGACGTATGCGTTATGCAGATAAGTCTATGAGTACACGTAAAGGTAACGTACTCAAGCTTGATGAGGTCTTGAGTGAAGCAGTAAAAAAAGCAGAAGAAAAAATTGCAGAACATGGTGATCAAATTCAATCGGATAATCCTCAGGAGCTTGCACAGATGATGGGCATCGGTGCAGTAGCTTATGGAGTTGTCAGTCAAAATAGAAAACAAGATATTGTTTTTGACTGGGATAAATTTTTGAGCTTCGAGGGCAACAGTGCACCGTATCTACAGTACACACATGCGAGAGCTCGCAGCGTTGTTGAGAAAGCAGGAGGAGCCACTCAGCCACAGAAGATCAGTCAACTCTCCGAAAAAGAGCGACTGCTTCTTAGTACCTTGTTGCAGTTTGATCGTGTCTTGGAGGAGGCGAGGAAAAATCACATGCCCCACATACTTGCTAATTTTCTTTTCGAACTTTGTCAGGACTACAACACGTTCTACAATGCGGAGCCTATTTTAAAGGCAGAAGAACCCGCCAGATCATTGCGTGTACACCTGACTGATCTTACGGCAGACGTCATAAAGACGGGTGCCAAACTTCTTACTCTATCCGTTCCTGACCGCATGTAACCATGGCTTACTACTCCACCACCCGCCGTTCCAGTGTTCCAAAACCTTTTGCTGTATTTCTTCTCGTCGCCTCATTCGGAATTTTATTCGCCGGATGCGGAGGAGAGAAGAACTCCGAAATTCCTCAAGCAGATGAGTTCTCGTTTACCGCTGAAGATCTTGCTCGTGTAAAAGAACTTGTCGGTGATGGTACAGGTGCGTTTGTTCCACGATTGGAACTTGCTCCAGAGCAAGAAGGTGAAGGAGGTCCTCCGGTTATTGATGTTGGAACCATTGATAAATTTAATGCTATGCGTACAGGGTCGGATGGTGAGCAGGACATGTTTCGCGTTACCAATGCGTTTTTGAATGTACGCTCTGACCCTAGAGTAACTGCAACGCAGATTGGTAGATTGGAGCGTAGCGAGGCGATACAGGTGTTAGAATTTATTGATGCTGCGTGGGCGAAAGTTTCGTTAAATGGAAAAGAGGGATATGTTGCTTCTCGATACATCAGCAAACTTGTTTCTGAGAGCCAGCTTGCTGCAGAGAAAAAGAAATATGAGGGAATGTATTTCGTGGACTTCGGATTCCTCAATGTTCGTAAGGATGCAGATGCCAATAGCGAAAAACTCGGTGAGCTCGCTGGTCAAAGTTTTATTCGACCACTGACTACCGACGAAGTCTGGGCACGTATCCCGTTTAACGATGGTGATGGATATGTTGCAGTGCAATACCTCACACCATTCCTACCAAACTTCCTCGTACGCCAAGGGTCGTTTCACCTTCCTGTTGTTCACTACAAACTTGCAAGCGAAGGTGTGTTGAATGTCATGCCTCAGCACATTACCGCTCTTAAAAACGGTGGCTATACCATCTGGACGATGAGTGATATGTATCAGTTGCTTTTAAAGCAAGAAGAGAAAGACGTTCGACTTAATCCTAATACAGTCATCCTTGCTGTGTCGGATATTACGCCGGAGAACGTAAAAGAACTTTCGGATATCCTGCGTGCAAGTGGCGTGGATGCGACACTGTTTTTCCGTGGCCAAGACTTGGGAGGTGCTATCGATCACAAACATCTTATGACACTGATAGCGAATGGTCATGACTTGCAGTCTGCAGGTCACACAGGTGATGACTTGCGTTCACTCACGAACGCACAGGTCGAGCTAGAGCTTTCGCAGAGCAAACAACTCTTGGAGCAAATTACCAAAAAGAAAGTAACTTCTGTAGCGTATCCTCTTGGAGGTGTGAACGATCGCATTGCACGTAAAGCAGCTGAGGTCGGATATTTACTTGGACTTTCTATTTCTCCCGATACGCGGTTTGAACGTACGCAACTTCTTAGGATGCCAAGTCTTGTTATAAAGGCATCCACTTCTTCTGACGATCTCCTCTCTATAGTTTCGCAGTAGCATATGTAACTCGCCAAAGAGACGATCGTTGATCGTCTTTTTGGTTTCTACAGGCTAACCAATAAATTTCAGAATACGTTCCACGAGATTTCGCGGAGGATGTATCGGCACATTTTCATGTCGTTCAGTACCTTTTAATGCTCTTTTACATCCAAGAAGCTTACAATGACGATTATGCCATCTTTGTTGTTCATCGCTGATGTGACCATGGCAGCATGAATCAGTAGGTGTTACACATGTACTCAGGTGCTTTGGGCATTTTGATGTTTCTCCAGATCCTTCTGACATATTTATATTATACTACAATAATATATTTTGTAAATTATAGTTATATTATTGCTGTGCAATAACTACTTCACCTGAAAATTCTGCAGTTGCTGCATCAAGCCATTTGTCCCGTTTTTCGTTGCTTCCATCGCTTGCTCTGCTGCGGTCTTGGCGATCTTGGCCATTATTTCATCGCCATGGTTGTAGAAGTACCACAGACCGATGATAAAGACGATACCGGGGACTATGGCGATGATTCCTTTTATAAACCCTGCACGCATGCGAAGCTTATCTCGCCTGTCGATGTTCTCAAGGTGTCCAATGATTTGGTCGAGCTTGTCGTCTTTTGACATAGGCAATCTAGAATCCGCGGCGCCACTTGCGGTAGTTTTCAAAGGCGCGTGTGAGATAGTACCGTGAATTCACCGGAACGTCCATGCAGTGCGAAAGCTCTAAGAGCTGCCCGCCAAATCCTCTCTTAAAGAGTGTGACACCGGCAAACGGATGTTTTTTAACTCCCTCAGGTGCAATGCCCCAGAAGCTGTAGAGATTATCTCCGCGCTTGAGTGCATCTTGTATGGCAGTCCATTGCAGGAGATACGAGGCAGGAATTTTACGGTGTTTGTGTGTGCTTGCTCCGTGATGATAACTGGTTTCTCCAAAGGCATGCATATGAATAGAGGAGGCAATTACTTCCCCTTGGTAGTGTGCCTGGTACATCGTGCATTCATTACGAGGTGCAAAGTGCTCTACCTGAGATCTAAAGAACGTATTGGTGTACGGGGTGAAGTGATGTCGCTTGCGTGTCTCTTCATGAAGTTCGATAAAGGTATCCATATCTTTTAGAGGATCTTTCGACCTTGTGATCGTCACACCATCTTTGCCAGCTCTGCGAATGAGGTTTCGTGTGTTTTTTCGCATGTTCTTGAGGATTTCCTCCTCTGTTGTATTACGAAGATTAATGTACCAGATGTGTTCTGCAAGTAGGTGCAGAGGGGCAGGTTTAAAAGTGGAAAGTGGAAAATGGAAAGTGGAAAGTTCTTCTTTTGGAATAAATGGACTAATACGAATAAAAGAGCATTGGCGCTTTCTCGCTTGCTCTATTAGCGCACGTATCAAATCGTTTTCCGTTTTCCGTTTTCCGTTTTCAGCTATAACTGGACCATACGGTACGACGAGGTGTTTGCCTCTTCGCGCATTAACCAAAAGAGCCTGACAGATGCCCACCAGTTCGTTTTCCTCTCGCATCTCCAAACGAATTGGCTCTTCTCCAATGTCACGGTACACCTCCCCCATCGTCCAGCTTTGCATGAAGGGACTATAGGTTTGAGTGGAGAGGAATTGATCCCACTTGGCCTGATCTGTAGCTTTTTGAATATTCATTATTCAGGATGATAAATACGAAATTAGAAATACGAAACTCGAAAGGAGTTAATTTTCGGATTTCGGTTTTCGGTTTTCGTATTTCTTTAACAAAGAATTTACTTCCTTAATTATCGTATTAGCCTGCCTCGCAGTCATCGTAGGATGCGTTGGCAATACCAGGATTTGCTTACTGAGCCTTTCGGCTTTTGGGCAAAAGCCCAGAATGTATCCGGTTGCCTCTTGGTTAACTGTGCGCGGACAGATTGATGCACCTGTCCAGCCGTCATCCAGATAGATATTTCGTTTCTTGAGTTTCGATCGAATACTATCGGCGTCCTGTGTGAGAATAGGAAACTTTTGCAGAGGTAGATCAGAAGTGATATCGGATGGAATTTTCCAGTGATGTTTACGTGCTACTTCCAGATACTTCTTTGTTATCTTTCTACGATGATTATTGATACTTTCAAAATGTTTGAACTCCCATCGAACAAGTGCACACAAGCTACTTGGCATGCGGTGCACGATAGGGGATTGAAAGCCGCTCTTTTCTTTCTTGGTAAGAACAGGTGAAAGTAGATGGCATTTGGAAGCCAAAAAGAGGAATGCCTTTCCTATACCAATTCCATAGAAGGGTTTGGCAATGAAGTAGATCAGCGGATAACACAGCAGCCGTTTTATGGTGAGTAATGGAAGCTCTTTGGCGCTTACTTCTTCATCACGTAATAGCTTTGCAACCTCTTCATCTTTTGTAAGTATTGCCCCGCCACTTACTCCGGATGCTGCCTTATCGCGCCCGAAACTTAGCATAAGAAAGTCTCCATGTTTTCCAATTATTTTGGGACCGGTTGCATCAGGCAGTACATGTGCACAATCTTCTATCAGCAGTAATCCGTGACGATCTGCAATTGCTCGCAGCTTCTGCATATCAGCAACTATGCCAAAGGTATGCTGCACGATAATTGCTTTTGTTCTTGGTGTAATTTTGCCATCCAAAGCATCCAGATCAAAGTTGAGTGTTTCGGGATCCACTTCAAAAAAAGTAGGTGTAAAGCCTGCTGCATGTATGGCATTGGGTAGCGCTACGCAGGTAAATCCTTGTACGAGTATCCCGCTCCCTTTTTCTATTGGTAGAGAGCGTAGCAAAGCAAGTAGCCCCTCTCTTCCTGATGCAAAAAGTGCGCAACGTGCACCAAACCATTTCTCGAGAGATTCACGTAACCTCTCACGCTCTGGTCCATTTTTCCATTTCCAGCATTGCAGCAATTGCTTTGTGCTTTGCAAGAGGTAAGCACTGGAGACATGTGGGCCAAAGGTATGGTGAATGGGGGAGAAGATAGTGGATAGAGGATAGTGGATAATTATGGAAGGAGGTGATCGATCTGATGATTATTTACGCGGCCGATAAACATGAGCAGATCTCCTTCAGATGCTTTTATTGTTTCATTGTTCAATTGCTCTACTGCTCCTGTAAAACCTTCTGCAAAAGCAATTTTTCCGTTTTTACCGGTAAAGATTACACGGTTAATGATGCCATTGCTTGCGCTCCCAAGCTCCCGATGAATGCGATCTTCATCTTTTCCAAGCTCTATAAGTCCAGGAGTAATCAGTATTTTTTGCCTACTTGGTTGACTCTTTGCCCAAGCAAGACTTGCGCGAAAACTTGTGGGACTTGCGTTATGTGTATCATCCAAAATAGTGATGCCATGTTCTTTGCGAACAGAGAAGGTGTGGTGTGGTGGCTCAAATGAACGGAGTCTCGCAGCAGCTGATGCTTTATCAATTCCCAGAGACTCAGCTATGGCAATACTCAAAAGAATGTTGGTGACGTTGTGTGTTCCATGTAGGGCAATAGAGAAGGGTTGCTCCTGAATGCGAAACCGAATGCCGTTTCCTGTTTCTTCTATATCAAATGCTTCGAGGTTGGCGTGTCCTCCTGTACCAACAGAGATCACTGGACATACACATCGATCAGTCATCTTTGCACAGAGTGCGTTATCAGCATTAAGAAATGCGGTTCCTTCTTCTGGTAAACATTCCAGTAGTTCCCCTTTAGCTTTGCAGAGTTTTTCTTGGGATCCAAATAGCGCAACGTGCTGTGTCCCGATAAAGGTCACGACTCCCATTTCCGGCTTTGTGATGCTACAGAGTTTTTCTATTTCCCCAGTTCGATATGCACCCATCTCTATAATGATAATGACTGCTTCGTCTCTATCGCGATTTGTCAGTTCTTTTAGAAGCCACTGCGAAACCCCCATTTCGGAATTAACGTAGGCTGGGGTATAGAGAACGTTTCGGTCTTTAAGTACGTGCGCAATAAGCTCCTTTGTAGTCGTCTTTCCTACAGAGCCTGTAATGCCGATGACAGTGGCATTGGTAAATTGTGATCGAAGATTCTTTGCCTTTTTCATAATCTGTTCCTTCACAAATCGATCAATAGGAAGGAAGAGCATCCAAGCTGCGAAGAGTGCGAAGGGTTGCAGTAGAGGGAGTATGACAAGTGCGAAATACGAAATACGAAATACGAAGAAGCCAGCGGTGCAGGTAATGAGTATCGAAGCGACAACGAGTATTTTCGCCTTCATCGTCCATACGGGATATCGCTGCTTTCGCAGTATGATCAGTAGTACAGAAAAAGCAGCAAGTGCCGCTAGGGTCAGATCAATATTCCGCATGCCGATTCCTATAAGGAGAATTATCGGTCTCACTATTCCCACTAATTGCATAGTTCCTGTAGATCGTAGATGTTCGCGCAATCTATCTATTCGCCACTCCTTTATTTGCCAAAGACTGGCAAAAGTGAGCGCAGGTGACACAGATGCCAACAGCAAAAGGCCAAATATCAAAATTTGATCCATGCAGATATTCTAGAGCCATTTACCACTTTACCCAAAAATTCCTCTATTGTTTGCAGGGGAGATGCTTGAGAAATATATAAAAATATGTCATAATATGTATACGTTACAAAAAACAAATATGAGACATCCACTACAGCAAGCAGCAGCAATAAGCTTCGTATTCACCCTTGTGGTGGCTGCATCTTCTTCAGTGTTTACCCACGAGAGCGTTGGCGGGTTTCTGATTGAGTCTGAAATTCCTTTTGATGATACGTGTTTCAACGGTGTCGATGAAGATATGGATGGATTTACTGATGATGCAGACTGTGACACTATTCCTGATGATGTAACAATCGATGACCCTATCTTCGACGATCCCTGCAGCAACGGAGTAGATGAAGATATGGACGGTTATCCAGACGATGCCGATTGCGATACAGACCCAAGTGATCCAACTGATCCTGTAATTGACGACCCTTGTAGCAACGGAGTAGATGAAGATATGGATGGATACACCGACGATGCTGATTGCGATACAGATCCAAGTGATCCTTATGATCCTGCTATGGATGACTCTTACATGGATGATCCTTACATGGATGATCCCTGCAGCAACGGAGTCGATGAGGATATGGATGGTAATACTGATGACAGCGATTGCGACACTGTTCCAGACGAGGAATTTGATGACTTTACAGTGTAAGTAAGCCCCAGGACTGTTTTGGCATTGAAGATGTAACGAGCGCCTGTTTCTGGTACAATCTTCAGTATTATGAGAGATGCTGAGACCAATGGGCACGTAGATGAGAAGCAGGTATTCTCGATACCTACGTTACCAAAGCCCACGGATACCCATAAGGTGGCAGATGTCCTAGCTGAAACACATGTTGTTGGAGCTTCGGTATCAGATGTGAGTGGACTTCTTGAGCGAATGGCTAGTACAGGGCTACTCAAAAATGAAAAGGTCCGAGATGCTTGGGAGCAGGTGAGAGCATCTACTCAAGGTTCTCCTGTTACGAGCTTAACTGGTTTGGCATCTGATATTGCCAGTCGAGTTTTTGAAAACAAGGATCATGTTAAGCCTTTTGTAGATCGTTTGATTCACGGATCTCAAGATGTTATTTTGCACCTGATGAAAATACAATCGTTGTAGATAAGATAGGAGAAGGTAATTTTGGAATAGTGTATTTAGCGTTTGATATACGGCAACGGTGTAACGTTGCAATGAAGGTTTCTAAATTTCAGTCTCAAGATGCGTATCCGAACAACGGAACTTCTAGCAACCCAATGCGGATTAATGCTATTCGTAATGATCGTGAAGGAAGAGTTCTTCGTGATAATAAAGGTGGCACAGTCCTGCCTGATTATCGTGGTTCGGGATCAGTAAAGGTTTCTCCCGATTCCGAAGAAGAGCATCCGTATATACTGATGGAGTTTCTTCGAGGGCATAATCTCAAAACTATTCGAGAAAAAATGAAGGCAACTGGAATGACGATGAATCCGGAAAAAGCAGTGGACTTACTTGTTATTCTTTTGCAAAAAATTTGTGATATGAATGGAATTCATCGTGACATAAAGCCTGATAATACTCATTTGAATGATGACGGCACAATTCGATTTGAGGATGTGGGGTTTGCTATAGATAATTCTGGAGGCGCAAGGGCTACAACATCACAAAATGGTACTATTGGAAGTTTGCGATATGCTCCGCCGGAGCAATTTGGACAAGGTCACAAAGCAACGAAGTTATCGGATGCTTACTCTGCAGCTGCAACGGTGTATGAGATGGTTTCAGGACTTGAACCATCGGAGGGTGACGATATATTGGAGATTGGGATGTGGCACAGAGATGGCCACACTCCAGATACTTCAATGATCGCAGATCAGCATCCTGCGTTGGCAAAAGCCTTGGATGCACTCTTTAGTAAAGATTCTGGTGATCGTTTGCGAAGTGGAGGCAATGAGGATCTTCAGGAGCATGAAATTATCGAAGGTCTTAAGCAGTGGATTGAATTTCTCAGACCACATAGTAAGTTTAGGAATAATAAGAGTGCATTATCAGAAGATCCAAAATTTTTAGATATTACCAGCGACAATCAGCCATTAGCATCCGATTCTGTGCATACTAGTTCGGAAGTTTTTGAACTCTTGGCTCAACAAGAAGTACAAGAAGGACAAGTAGCTGCTGCGTTTTCAAGAAATCGTTTAGCTATGGCATCTGCACTTGGAGTAGTGATTGTCTTAACAATTGCCGGAGTACTGGTGAAGTTTAACGGAAAGGATGGGACTCTTAGCAAAGCATCAAAAGACCCGCAGGGAATCAAAAGGCCTCATCAAGACATAGAGTCCACCACGGCAGAACTGGTATCAGAGAACGTACCTCTTCATATAGCTTGGGAAGCCGGAGAAGGGGAAGAACGCACAGACATTGAAGAGCTTCATATCATGATAGATGGTGTTCCATATACCATTACTAAGGAAGAGATGTACCGTGTATTTACAGATACAAAAGCCGATGGGGGTAAGCTTCGTGGCTTTGCCTTCGAGGTGAATGCACAAGATTCAAAGGGGCCTGGAACTATGCACTACGGATATTCCTTTGATAAAGGAGAGGTGATTGTGGTGGGAGATGATGGGACAATAATAGGGTTAGATAGTGCCGGAGAGGTTGTACAGCAGTGGGAAAATGACCAAGAACCTGATAAGGGATTCCATGATTGGGCGGATCCTCTACGTAAATCTAATGTAGGATTTCGCAGCCGAAGCACTCTTCCCGATGGTTTGCGCGACCAATTTGAGACCCCTGCAGATGTGGACAAGGGGATCAGGAGTCATTTTGTAGAATTATCGAAGAGTATCGGGAATTCTGTTCGAAAGTAGCTTCTAGACAAGCCGGATATCAAAAAAAGTCCAAATGTGAAATTTGGCTTCTATTTGACAAATCAGAGCACTATTTAGCTTCGTGTACCGATTGGAGCATTGATTTTTTCTTGGAAATGTGTCATAATGTAAGCGTTTCCAAAAATACATATGAAAAATTATTCAAAGAATAAAGTAGTAGCTATTTGCTCCGCGTTCGCCCTCCTGGCCGTTGCGTCCACCATGGTATATACCAGTGGAACTCTTCACGGTAACGTAGATGATTCATTTGATCCATCTGGATACGATGATTCATTTGATTATGATTCTTATGATATCTGTGATCCTGCAAGCTCAGCGTTCGATAACGACGCTTGTAATGGTTGTCCAGATGTTTGTAACGATGCTTGCCCTGCCCATGACTCTGTTGCTTGTGCCTGTCAAAATGACCCTACGTCCCCAGAATGTACAGGAGTGCATCCGAGCCCATCTGGTCCATGTGAAGAAGATCCAATGGGGCAAGCATGTGCATGTATTAATGCTCCAAACTCTCAAGCATGTACAGGAGTAACTCCTAGCCCTTGTGAAGAAGATCCAATGGGGCAAGCATGTGCATGTGTTAATGCTCCAAACTCTCAAGCATGTACAGGATCAAATAGTGATAGTCCTAGCAACTCAGATAACGATGATGGCTACTCAGACTATGACTATGATGACTATGCTTCCCCTGACTCTGACTACGGCTACTCAGACTATGAATATGACTACCCAGACTACGATGACTATGACTACTTAGATGACTACGAAGGTTATGATGACTATGATGATGGCTACTCAGACTACGATTCTAGTAGTTCAGCAGATTACATAGATTCTGGACCATTTATAGATGAATTCTCTGATTCTTCCGAAGATCAATTGGCAGATACCTACGTTGCCCCTGCTGCAGAGGAGGTTCCAGTCTCTGCTCCTATGATGATTACTGAGACGATTATTGATGCAATCCTCGAATTTATGAGGCAGATTTACGGCGCCTCTTCTTCACCTGAAGCCGCTTTGCCTATTGCATAGGGCTAATCACGCATTCGCTACTTAGGCCGGGGATCTCCCTCGGCTTTTTTCGTAGATTATTATCTATTGCCCCCTACGAGGGATGTGGTGGTATATATTGACAAACTTGTGTTTTTGGGTAAAATCTGGTGTACTATGGCAGAGTTACCGTCTCAATTACAGGGTGCTGTGGAAAAGATTAATTCTCAGATTCCTATTGCTGAAGACAGAGGAAATGAACAGTGTACCTCACATGATCAGGATACTAATCCTGAAGAAAATCGTGATATAGGTGAGACACAGTTGAGTGGTTTTTTTGGGTCAAGAGAGGCTGTTCTTATTCGTATGCAAAGTGTTGGCTTACTTAAGCAGCCACAATTTTTAGCTGCGGTAGAAAAGATAAAGGAAACCGGAAATGGGTCTATAACTACACCGCACGATTTTGCACATGCAGTCTTTTTGGAAGTAACAGGCTCCAAAGCTATTACACAGCACCTTGTAAAGAGACTTCTTAATCATCTGAGTGAAGGTGAAGAAGAATTTGCTCGAGGTACGGATGGCATCATTATCGAGCCATGTGTTGGTGCAGGTGGAATGGGTAATGTGTCGTACGTACATCTTTATGGTGAAGACGGTAGACATAAGGGGCCTGTTGCCATAAAAGATGCTAATGCATTTCGACCTGATTCCAAGGATAGATTACGGTTTAAAACGGAGATTGCCATCATGTCTCAGCACTCTAATGGTAAAGCGGAGGATGGCACGGGATATCGAACTGTGCTACCGCAGTATTATGAGTGTTATGGAGAGGCCAGTTATGCAATGGAGTTTCTTAAAGGGAAAACATTGGGAGAATTTATGAAAGAAGTTCATAAGACTGGAGAATCAATGGATCCTCAGATCGCTATGGATCTCTTTGTTGCAATACTCATAAAACTAAAAAACTTTAGGGGAGATATTCATAGAGATATCAAGCCGGATAACATTATGGTTCTTGATGATGGAACAATTCGACTACTTGATTGTGGTCTTTCGAGAGAAGAAAACCCGGACGTTCGTGTTACAGAAACTCGTGACCATGCTATGGGAACTGTAACGCACATGGCTCCGGAGCAGTTGGACAAAGGTGGAAAAGGAGGTAGAGATAAAACGAGTGATCTCTATGCACTAGCTGCAACAATATACGAAATGCTTACAGGTCATTTGCCGTATGAAGGTGACGAGGTAATGGATTTTGTATCTGCTCACAAAGAAGGAAAGCCACCGACATTTAGTGTTGTCTCCCAGAGCTCCGTTAAGGCACATAAAAGGTCTGTGTCAGTTAGTGGGTCTATTGATTCAGAAGAAGTATTTAGAACTGATACACGTCTAAGGCAGGCTTTGAAAAAAGCTCTAGAGCAGATGTTAAGCATAGAGCCTCACAATCGTTTGTTGACTAATATGGAAGACCGTCTTATTCCGGATCCTGCATATACTACAAAGGAGGTGATGATGCTTGATATTGATCAAGATGAAGTAGGGGAAGAGATCGATAAGTGGATTGAGAAACTTCTACCACATTCCTCCTTTAATAAGGCCGATATTAAAGATGGAGACCCAAGCATCTTTGCATCTGCCTTGGTTCCGGAAGAAGGAGAGTTGGATCCTGAATTAGCAGTCGGTTCTTTAAGAACACGTGGTGAAGTGCACAGAATTCTTTCAACTTCGATAGAAGAAGAGACAGTAGAGCCAACGAAACCAGCCATAATTAAGCGAAGCAATACTACTCGCTGGGCAGTTGCTGCTACGGTAGGAGTAGCAGTAACTATAGCAGGTGTAGCATATTCGCTTTCTGGTAAAAAGAAGGATGAGCAGGTTAAAGTGCCAGTTCATAAGTCTCCTATTGCTAAAGTAGATCCAAAAAAGCCTATAGTTGGAAAACTTGATCCGCCACCGAAAACACCGGAAGTACTGGTAAATACACCTGCCAAGTTCCGTCCGTATCCCGGATCAGAAAAAACTGAATTAATTCACAACGAGTATGGAGTTTCTTTTTTGAATGTCGGAGATGATGTTGTCGTTTTAGTTCATGATGAAAAGAACATTGCAAGTAGAAATGGAGATCGCGGTAGGTTATTGGGTACTGTATTTAATCAGTTTAATAAAAACGAAAGATGGGAAAATGGTTACAATATTTCAGGTAGTGTTACGTTTAGTGGGGATGGGGTATCCGCTGCCAGAGTTCCTATGGAAGATATTGATAAATATCGCAAAGAGATTGGTAGTGCAGAAACGCAGGAAAATGCTTCAACTATTTGTAATAAATATCAGGTCGGAAACTATGTACTCATTATAGTTGATGGTGAGTCTGAATCTGTTTTGCATTACATTGGAGATGATGCAGGGAAACCCGGTGCGCCGTCCTCTGTTGTATTCCCCAACCCACTTGAAGCTGCAAAACATCTTAGAAGTATTTCCTCGGATAGTGATAGAACTATATTTGATGACTTGATGGCAATGCAATTTACAGACGCTAGACAGGGGAAAAATAATTTGAGTCTAAAGAATAAAGATGGATACGATAGATCAGGAAGACGTATACTTTCTGAATCTGACTTTCAAGAGGTGCAGAAAAAATTAATGCAGAGCAAGAATACATATTTCGGCGTTAGGGGTTCCGAGGGAGCTATAGCCGAGAACAGATAACTTCAGCAATTTCAGTTGCTCTATCCCTATGTACTCGGTGGTGGATACCTTTATAGGTATGCAGCAGAGCGTTTGGGATTTCTGTTTTCATAATTTTGGCATCACCGTAGGGTGTCATGCCGTCATCTGTTCCCCAGAAAAGATCTGTTGGCAGGGTGATTTCTTTAAGCAGTGGACGCAAGTCTTCTCCACTTACTTTGATGAGTGTCTTGCGCATGATGTCTGATGCCTTTTCGTAGTCATGCACACGGACAAGTTTGTAGAGGAGTTTTTTGCCGAGTGGCTTTAAGAACTTTAGTCCAGGCAGTGAAAGGATGAATGTTCCAGTTTTGGCTAAAGTTAGCCCTATAATTCTCTTAAAATGACGAGGATGACGAATACCTGCTGCAGCACAGAGAAAGAGATGCGTTGGCAGTTGGCAGTTGGCAGTTTGCAATTTGCTTGTGACGAGTTTGATGGCGATTCTGCCACCATGTGAATGCCCAAGTAAGTACCAATTATTATTCCTAATTCGTGATTCATATTTCTCAAGTACCCAGTCTGCGTAGTCATCTACTGTCATGGGCTCTTTGGGTTCTGGTTCATCGCCAAAACCGGGGAGGTCTGGGGTAAGAATTTCAAGATCAGAATCTTTGAGTGCTGCGCGAAGCTCGGTAAATGATTCCTTGGAACCGCCCCATCCATGAAGGCAGAGGAGAATGGGCTTGCTCATTATTTCATGCGGAGAAGCTGATTGATTTCTTTGGCAATGCGATGCGGGTGAGGAACGAGCTTCATAATGGCGTTTGTATCGGTTGTCACTGTGCCACCAGTATCAAACCAGAGAGTGCCGTATCCAAGTACCGTCTGGAATATGCCGTGTTTCTCGGCCTCTACTCCTTGGATCTTATCCAATGGAATCTGTCGCATGTTATCGCAGACGTAGAGTGATTCCTCTATCCAGATAACGCGTTTGGTCGTAATGATAATGTCTTCCATAGCCTCAGAGAGAAGTCTGTGAAAGTACCAATGATGAAGCAGGTAAATGAGGATGGTACTCGCAAAAAGTGATAACCCGGATATAAACTGAATTTCAGTAGAAAGAAATCTTGTGAAGATTAGCAGTACTACACTCGCCCCCATAACAATGGTAAAGATGACTGTGGGCAGCACATATTTCATCCAGTGCGTACTGAGTGCCATAACCAGCTTTTCATCCGCCTGTGAGTGAAATCCTTCTATGTTCATGAGAAAAGTATGCCTTCGTTAATAAAAAGAAATGTCATTCCTGTCATCACAGCAATGGTGGTAATGATGTACATCCAAATAATCACCGTGCTCTGCATCATACACTTAGGTGGAGTTCCTTCATCCACGGCATCTAGGAGATCTTGGTGCTTATACGTGATGCTTTTGCATTGATGGATAAAGAGCACCATCACAGCGAGTGAGAGGAGCTGAAGGACGATGAACAGGGCATTAGTCCACATGGAGGATATACTACCCTATTTACTTGCTACGGTTGAGCAGGTTTCCCATGAAAGATTGCAGATTTTCGAAGAATCCTGTAGAAGCAGTTTGCTCTGATTCACACTGAATACTACACCCATCTCCGTTTTCGAGGTTTCCGTCATCACATGTTTCATCTCCATTAGTAATACCATCTCCACAATATGGGAAGCTTGAATCTGCAACTTCACGTCCTGCTGCAAGTGAAGCTATCTCACCTCCTGTTAGTGCTTGTTCATAGAATCGTACTTCATCGATGAGTCCAAAGAATTGGCTGTACACCGGTTTATTATACCTAAAGGAACTCCTGAAGTAATCACTCCTCCCAGTCTGTCTGGGTGATCGGAGTGTTTTTGACGTGTTCGATGGTGTGCATTGTTCGGCTCTCTTGTCATTCTCCTCCGTTTTAACACTCTCCAGATACAGTAACCCTACGCAAAACTGGTGGTCTCCAGATGACAGCCTGCTTTTGCGCAGGGTGATATTCACCGACGAGGCGCTTGAGATTGTAGGCAGCACACACCATCGTGAACTGCCACTCATTCTTCCGTTGCCCTCGATACCGTAACCAGAACTTCATGCGTTTCTTGATCTCCGCAAAGGGATGCTCCACACGACAGCGCACAGTGGAGAGTTTCCTATTGCGCTTCTTCTGTGAGGAGGTGAGTGGATGATTCCTCGTTGCCCGTTCCACGATACCGTAGAGCTTTCCGTCCTCTCTATATTTCTGCTTCCGTTCTGTGTTGATGTACGCACTATCGGCGAAGGCTGCTTGGTCACTGTCATCCACAAGCTCATCAAAGAACTGGGAGTCGTGCGGTGAGGCAGAAGAGATTACGCGCTCCTCGATGAACTTCCCCTTCGTATCTGTTGCGATGTGTCCTTTGTAGCCGTGGTACCCTCTGCCATTCTTCTTCGTGAATCCTGCATCATCATCTCTCGTTGTTGTACCGTCCTTCCTCTTTCTCCCCTTTGGCGTTTCACAGATGGTGGCATCCACAATCTTCCCTCTGCGGATCTTCACACCATGCTCTTCCAGTTGACGGTACACCTCGACGAAAAAGGCTTCTTCCAACTTATGCTTTTGAAGCAATGCACGGAAGCGACAGATGGTGGTCTCATCGGGGACGTCTGTATCTGTGGTGATGCCAAGGAATTGCTGAAAACTCTGTCTGTCGTAGATATGCTCTTCGGCTTCTGCATCCGAGAGTCCGAACCATAGTTGCAGCAGGATAACACGGAACATCACCCCTGCATCGAAGGGGGGTCTGCCTCTTCTACTCGGATGCAGCTGCTCGTGCCACTCCTCGGTGAAGGAGAAATCCACGGTGTCATTCACATGTTCCAGAAATGCGGCAGTCCTAGTCATCTTTTGTTTGCGCAGAGAAAAATCTGCAAAGGTGGGGTTGGCTGTGTTAGAGTACATGGTGAAGATTGGGAAGGGATATATCACCCGCATTCTATCATAGAATGCTCCCTTTCTTCGCATGTAGAAGCTACAAATCAGAAACTCATGTTGCCAATATCAGCTGATGTTTGTTGGTATTTTTGCAGGAGTTCCTATACCAATACCCTTATGAAGAGTGCTGACGTAGATCCCTCGGTCGCTTGTAGTAGATTGACCTTTCATTGAACTGAATTGTCCAATGCCTGTTGCTGCAGCAATAGCTACAGTAAGCAGAAGGGCAACTTTTGTGAATGTGGATATTTGTTTCAAATCATATAATATTAGCAGAAATTGGCATTTCTGGCTATATTGCAGGATTTATTACGAAATGATTCTTGAAACAGAGCAAGTGAAGATTGTTTTTGCCGAACCTGTTCTTTTCCTGCATAATTTGCCGCACCTGCCACGGTAGCTCAGTTGGTTAGAGCGCGGGACTCATAAGCCCGAGGTCGACAGTTCAATTCTGTCCCGTGGCACCATTTGTTTCGTGAAAGGAAACCTACGGTTTCCTCTCACGGGTTCTCCTTCCCTTTGTAAGGAGTCGCTCCAGCGAAAGCAAGCTTCCGCTTCGCGATATTTATTCGTGATGCTCCTCGTGGATCTCTTCTTCGTGGTGGCCTCTTTCTTCAGCATGCCCGTGCTGGTTGCTCGAGAGTCCATACATCAATCCAATTCCTACCATCATCATCAAAAGTTGAATAGCAGCATTTTTGATTCGTGTTTCTTTGTGAAGCTCGGGTATTAAATCTGACCCTGCGATATAGAGGAAGTTACCGGCTGCCAGTGGCAGAAGAATCATTTCGATATTGGCAATAGACTGAGAGAGACTGATAACAATTGCCACACCGATAAATGCGGTGAGTGCAGAGAAGAAGTTAAAGAGCAGTGCTTTACTCTTAGACATTCCACTGTGAATGAGTATCGCAAAGTCGCCAAGCTCTTGTGGGATCTCATGAAGCAGCACAGCAATCGTTGTTGAAATTCCTACAGGGATAGAAACGAGGTAGGCAGTAGCAATCAGTATTCCATCAAGCACGTTGTGTACAGCATCACCCATAATAACTAGTGGGCCAACTGGATGGACGTGCGTAGCACATTCAAGATCGTGACAGTGGCGCCAATGTATAAATTTTTCAATGACAAATGAAAGGAGAATTCCCATTAAGACCCATACGAGATTCTCTTGGTTTTCCGCTATGACTTCTGGGATGAGATGTAGAAACACGTTCCCTAGCAGTGCTCCTGTAGAAAAGGAGACCAAGTACATCAGCATTTTTTTGAGAAGCGAAGTCTTAAACGACAGAAACAAAACTCCTGCCAAAGAGACAAGGCTCACAATAAATACGCTGAGGATGGTGTACTGGAGAGAGGTCATAGATGTTGCGGCATTCTACTGGGAAAGTTGCCAGACAATCCAGACAACGTCCTTTCTTTTTAGATCTTTTGCGGGGTCGAGGGACTCAAAGAGGATGTTATGTACCTCTGCATGGTCCAAGTATGGTTGATACCAAGGCCCATTTGAGGCAGATGTTTGGACGTCGAGTGCTTTATAGGCCATTTTAAGGGCTTCTGCAGTGTTTACGGTTTTTTCTGGCTGGAAGGTACTATCCGGATAGCCCTGTACTATGCCGAAAACCTGCGCATATGCAATAAATGGGGCATACCATGCATATAGGTCTATATCAGGAAAATCTGGAACACCTATTCCTGTAGTATCGGCATTGGCAGCTCCTAGGATGATCTTAAGGAACTCCACTCGATTTACCGTCCTATCAGGCTGAAATGTACCATCTGGGTATCCGCCTACGATGCCATTTTCTTTCGACCATATAATTGCGGAGTAGTAGGGATGCGTGTCTGGAATATCAGAAAAAATCAAATCATCATTTGCTCCTGAGACTTTTGCAACCTCTGGTACTTCTATAGGTGTGATTTTTACGGAGGAGAGAAAATCTTCATAGAAGAAATGATCAGCTTCGAAATATTCAGTATTACGCGCTCTGTATCCAATGGTATACACATATGGCCCTACGGAGATCCATGTTTCTTCTCGCTGACCTGTCATGCTACTTATTCTAAAATTCCATGCAGGATGTCCTGCAAGTTCTGTCTCCTTAGCATCCAGGAAATAGAATTCTCTGTAACGTGGAGGAGTTTGCGAACGTGCAAATGCTTCTAGCTCATTTGTATCAAGTTCCTTTCCAACGTTCCATGCTAGGGTAGTGAGCTCTAACAAATAGTTCTTTCGCTGACCAAGTGTATTGTCGTGCGGCATGATTCTTGCGTAGTCATAGAATACTGTTTCATCTGTAGAAGATTGATGTGTCAAAATCACCGGCTCTCGCCAAGACTCAGCATGTGTGACACGGAGTCCGTATTCTTCCCATGAGAAAAATTTCATTCTCCAACCGGCATCATTTTCACTATATTGTTCTGCATTTTCTCTTAGCGTACGGATGGATGGTCGGGCTTCTACGGTCTGTATGCTCAAAAATATGAGCGACAGAATTAGCAGCGATTTATACATGACATACAGTATACCAGCTGTTGATAATTGACGTTGCACACGAAGTACGTTCTGGCGTACTATTTGGGTGAATTTCTTTACCCAAGCACTCATGAAAAAACTATTCGCACTTATCGGCTCATTTGCATTGCTCTCTGCATGCACATTTACTGTATCTACTGACCTTGATCAGGGAGATCAAGAAGATGACACTGTTCCTGCAGAAGAAACTGTAGAGGAAGGTTCATCAGAAGAACCAGAAGTTCCTGTCGAAGAGGATGATGGTACAGTCGATGGCGAAACGAATGAAGATGCCGGCGGAGACGGTACAAATACAACCGGAGGTGATGCTGCATCCAGTGAAGAGGCTGCGTCAGAAGCAGAAGCTTCTTCAGAAGCTGTAGCGGAGTAATGAGAAGATTATTATTGTCATTGGTACTCGTACTGTTGCTTGCTGCATGTGAGCGGCAGTACGAGCCAAATCCCGACCCTAACCATACACATGCAGACTTTGCTGTGTGGGTAGAGGGGGAGAAGGTTGAGTTTTCTGATGCTAAGTATATGTCCGGTGTCTCGTGGGATGAAGGGTCGCACGATGAGGCCGATGAATATCACCATGAGCATTTACATCTTCATGATGAGGTTGGTCATGTGCTTCATCGTCACAAGCCTGGTCTGACACTTGATGCATTTTTTGAGTCACTGGATTATTCCTTCGGCTCACAATACACATGGAGAATGTTTGTTACTGGCGATGAGATGGGGTTTGATTTGGGGTATGTATTTAAAGATATGGATCAAGTTCTTCTAACGACATCTGCAGGGAGTGCAGAGGTTCTCAATCAAATTGAGCAGCTCACGGATGATGCGTGTTTGTATAGTCGTACGTGTCCATGGAGAGGAGATCCACCAGCAGAAAATTGCATCGCTGATCCTGCGGTTCCGTGCACCGTTCCAGAAGATGATCTTTAGCCGACTACCAGAAAGAGATCTCTAAATACGATATAGCAGGTGTATGCGATGTATCCTGCCAGCAGTACACCTCCTTCGAATTTATTGAGGATGTAGTCTTTTTCCTGTTTCCACCACAGAAGTAAGCGGTGATGAAGCCCTCCGTTATGAATGAGGAAGAAGAGGAGTGCGGTGCATCCGGCAACTACCAGAAGATCAAAGTTGAGTGCCGGCCGGAAGGGGAGGGGTTTAATGACAGCGGATAGGCCGAGAATCCAAAAGATATTAAAGATATTGGAACCGACAATATTTCCAATTGCGATGTCGGTCTTGCCTTTTCTTGCAGCAACAATGGATGCAGCGAGTTCTGGTAGAGAGGTTCCAAGAGCAACTACGGTAAGACCGATCAGTGCCTCAGAAAGACCAAGCATAGCCGCGATTGCTTTTGCTCCTTCTACAGCAAGATTACCTCCAACTCCAAGGCCTACGAGCCCGGTGCAAAAGAGTAGCCATGCCTTGAACATTGACATTTTGGGTTTTGTATGACCATTTTCAAGAACATCGTGATTGCGTAAGCCGAATGTGTAGTAGATGAAGATAATGAAGAATCCAAGGAATGCCATTCCATCACTACGACTCAGCTCCGACTGAGCATAACCATCGACAATCATGTCATTGGCCATGATGAGGAGCGTAAGAGAAGCAAGAAGCATAAACGGTATTTCTTTGAGTACAGTGGATTTCTGAACAGCAAGTGGAGTGATTAGCGCAGTGACACCCAAAATAAGCATTGTATTAGAAATATTGGAACCAACGATGTTACCAATAGCAATATCAGCACTTCCTTGGAAGCTGGCAATAATGTTTACAATAAGCTCCGGTGCAGATGTTCCAAATGAAACAACTGTTAAACCAATCATTAAGTCACTTAGTCCCAGTCTTCTAGCAATAGATGATGCACCTTCTACAAGCCAGTCTGCACCTTTAATCAGCAGGATGAATCCGCCAACGAGATAGATGAGAGGCATGAGCATTGCGATAAGTGTATACGATTGGCAGTAAAAATAGCTAGTATTGCTGGATAGCAACTGTCTCTGATGCTTTAATGCGTGCACTATGTCCGACCAGAAAGATCCAGTGCAGGCGCAAGATGATGAGCTAGCCAAGATCAAAGAGCTTGCAGCACGTGCGCAGGCAGATTTGCAGAATGCAAAAGCGCGTATGGAGAAAGAGGCACAAGAGATCCGAAGTTTTGCGATGCAGGGGCTCATCGAAAAGCTTTTACCGACCATCGATAATTTTCAGCGCGCGTTCGATCATCTCCCAGAAGATCTCGCAGATCACGATTGGGTGAAAGGATTACAGGCTACCGAGCAGCAACTTGTTTCAGATCTAGCATCTGTTGGTCTCAAGCAGATCGAATCTCTGGGACAACCGGTTGATCCGCAAAAACACGAAGTCTTGCAGGCAGATGAAGGCGAGAAGGACATTGTTGTTCAAGTGCTCGACGAAGGATATGAGCTCAATGGAAAAGTCATTCGTCCAGCGAAGGTTGTTGTAGGGAACGGAGAGTAATCAATGATTGGTGATCAGTGATTGGTATATATTTCCCTTCTCTTCAAAATCCTTATACATCCCGTAGCTTGGGGATGCAGGGGAGAGAAGGCAGAGAGATCCATCAGGAGTGTTCTCTTTTGCAATCTTCACAGCTTCTTCCATTGATGATGCCTCATGAACAATCACATTGGGATCAGCAATTGCTTCACCGATACGTGAACCACTCTCTCCCATCAAAATGACATGTTCGACTCCTGTAGAAGCAATAACTTCTCCAAGTTGTGTAAAATCATTCCCTCGGTCTTGGCCTCCAACAATGATCGTTTTTATTTGAGGAGTGAGAGCATGAATGGCTGCTATGGTGGACTGCGGAGTCGTGGAGATCGCATCATCTACCCAGATAATATTGCTATGCTTGCCAAGATCTTTAAGCCTGTGTGGAAGGCCCTCAAAATTACGAATAGCTTCTACAATTGTTTCATCATCAATTTCCAGATGCCTTGCGACTGTTGCCGCTCCTGCAATATTAAAAAGATTGTGGGTACCAATAAGCTTGGTATCAATTATGGCAATAGGGGAGTCTTCTTCTTTGTAGGCAACTTTATTTCCTGCAGATGCATCTGCAATTTCTTTTGCACCTTCCGACGCGTCAAAATAAAAAGCGGTATCATTTTCTGATTGGAATTTGGTGATGTTCTTCTTGGCTTTTTTATAACTTTCTAAATCTCCATGGTAATCCAGATGCTCTGGAAAGAACGAAGTGATAACTGCGATCTGCGGACTGCGCGTAACTTGCATGAGTTGGTAACTACTCATTTCGAGGACAACGAATGATCCAACTTCTTCTATGTGAGAAACGGCAAGGTCACCAATGTTGCCGACAAGAGAAACATTTTTTCCAGCTTGTTTGAGAATGGCAGCAATCAAACTGGCGGTAGTGCTTTTGCCTTTGGATCCTGTTACTCCGATGACCGTAGTCTTAGGATCTATCGAGTCGAGGAAGATTTGCGTAGAGTTTGTTATTGGTAATTCGTGATTGGTAATCAATGCTGGAGGAATGCCAGGTGACTTTATGATGCAGTCGAATCCATCGAGATTTTCTAAATAATCATCACCGTCTTTCATGTCTCGCAGTTCTACGTTTGCATCAGGTGCATAGCTCTTAAGAGCTTCTTGCATGGCAACTCCCTCGCGTCCGTGAGCACCAAGAATTGCAACGGACTTGCCGTTTAGGTCACGGATATTCATACGTTTTCGAGGTACATTTGCATCACCGGAGTATCGTCAAATTCTCCGCGCTCTTTTATCATTGCAAAGGCTTCCTTTGTTTCTTCCACCGTGCCAACACACTCAAAGGGCTTGAAGCCCTCGAGCCCTAGTAGTTGCCTAAAAAGGGGAATGGTCGATTCGTCTTCAAAGATATTCTTCTCAAACATATTCTCCACTGCATCACGCTTGATGTGTGCTGCCATGAGGGCGAATACAAAGGTACATTTGGGGCAGGTACCACACCAGCGATCTTCCAGATGTTCACCTGCCACTTTCCAGTTTGTATTACAACTTGTCGTGCAGGCAAAGTACTGTGGAAGCTTAGCAAACTCGCCAACGATCTCCAGTTCGGTCATGTCTCGCAACTTACTAAAATACTGTAGATTCCGATTTATATATTTCTTGATGTAGGCATTAAAAGCTTTTTCAAATTCGTCGCTCTTACTCCATTGATGATTGATTTGCTTGCCGAGGTATTCGACATTTCCTTCGCTTGCGCTCTTCTCGTTACTCATCACAATTTCATCAAATCCAAAAACTTCTGCTACGACGACTGCAAGACAGGAGAGATATGCCGTGATGGGGATGTGGCCATTGAGTGCTCCTTGTTCGTTCATCTCAAAAAGCTTACGGGGAAGTTTTCTTTTGATGGTAATGCACGGTAGTCCTGTGACATTGACGATGTCATCAATCAGTGGATGTCCTCCCATGCGAAGCAGCGTAATATCTTTTCCTTCGGCGCGAAGTTTTTCTATGGTGACGGTTGAATCTTTTCCTCCTCCAATGGGAACCAGTACTCTGCCGGTTGATGCTCGATCTGACTGATGGAAAATAGGGGTGCCAGGTTCGCTCACAGGAAAGTTGATGAGTCCACGGAAATCAATCTTGTTTTTGTAGAAGAATTCTCCAAGGCCATTTTCATACACACTGTTCCAAAACTTTACCTGATCTTCATTGAGTACTCCAGATCGCACTTCGACCTGCTTTGGGCAGCAGGTTTTAAAGTAGCTGGTTCCTCCTGCCAGATGCAGTGCAAATAGAGCCTGCTCTACAGCATTCAGGGCGATGCCCTCAGTGGGAATCTCGATAATCTCCGTAAACTGGATATCGTCATCCAGACTGTAGACTAACCGAATTTCACCCGTATCAGGGTCAAAGGAGTACGAATCGAAGATGAAGGTGGAGTATTGCTTCATAGTATATGGTGCCGGAGGAGAGACTTGAACTCTCACGGGCGTGAGCCCACACGATTTTGAGTCGTGCGCGTCTACCAGTTCCGCCACTCCGGCACAGGGAAACTCTATCAGAATATACCAGGAAATGTTGGATTTTCTCTGTAGAGACGCGGTATACCGCGTCTCTACGGAAATTTATTATTGAATCGTAATCACTGTCTCAAATGGGTTATCGATGGTTGCATCACCAGTAGCATTGCTGATCTTAAATCGCAGAGTTTCCCTATCGTCATCTTTTGTATCGCTGAGAATAGGAACTGCAATCATCTTCTGGGATTCACCTTCTTTAAAGGTTAGTGTTCCGGAGGTCTCGGTGTAGTCGTCACCAGCTTTTGCTAGAGCGTTCTCTGTTGCAAAGTCCACTGTAACTTCACCTTTAGTTCCTCCTACACGATCAATGGTTATGAGTACCACTGCTCCTTCACTTGCATCGTAACTACTATCGCCCAACTTAAATTTCCCGTTTCCGAAACTCGAAATTTCATTATCAACAATAATAAGGGTAGAAGTACTTAGCGAACCGAGTTCTGCATCTCCTGTTGGGTTGCTAAGCTTGAGGTTTACCGTCTTGTTTCCGTTGGTTCCGGTATTGTCTTTTATAGTAATGGTAACCTCTTTGGAACTTTCGCCATCAGCAAAGCTGAGCGTACCAGTATTTTCATCGTAGTAGGTAGCATCGGCAGTTCCGTTTGTTGTTGCAAGCTTCACACTTGCTGCCCCTTCTGTACCACTGGTGCGATCGATGGTAACTGTGACACTGCCCATATCTTCTGATACTTCATATTCTGCAGCAGAGAATACAAATACGCCGTTTGTGTTACTGGCATCTGCAGTTGTTCCGTCTCCTTCATCATTATCGACAATGGTGAGGGTTGCAGTATCCGGTGACCCCAGTTGTCCGCCACCTCCGGGAGTGCTGAGTTTAAGGAAGATGGTTTCGTTATCTTCTGACTCATTATCATCAGCTATTGCTACTTGGAATGTCGCTGTCGTTTTACCATCAGGGAATGTAAGTTTGCCGGATGTGATGTCATAGTCATCACCAGAGTTTGCTGTTCCGTCTTGTGTTTCGTATTCCACAGATACAGTTCCTGTATTTCCACCGTAACGAATAACATTGATGGTTACAGAGCCTTTGTCTTCATCTGTTTTAAAGCTACCAGTTGTAAATCGGAAGCTTCCAGCACTGTTTACTGTGGTGTCTTGTACAGATGTTGTCGAACTGGATGTTGAGCTTGAACTCGCTACGGTTCTACTACTGGAACTTACTTGAATGTTTTGCCCTGTCAGATGTGCTTTAAATCTTTGCATCATTACAGCAACTTGACCACGTGTTACGTAGTCTCCTGGTCCAAAGCGTCCATCTCCATATCCGGTAATAATGCCTGCGGCATACATGTCTCCAACAGCGCTATCAAAATACGCTCCGCCCGGTACATCAGGAAAGACTGCAGAACCGAGTGTTCCTGCATGTGCTGAAGCAAAGAGGCCAAGGGAGAATCCGAAGACAATTAGTGAGGTAGCATTTGGACGTTTCATAATGATATGGGGAAATCGTCTCTATTATAAAAAATATTACAAGAAGATCAATGCCCTTCCTTTTTTCTTGCGTACAAGGTAAACAACACATACCTTACAAATGTATTTTCCCCACATACTTTCATGAGCACAATCCCTCTTACGCAACTTGATGAATTCATTAATGCAAATGGTTTACTGACACACTATTTTTATGCGCAGAAATGGAATAACGGAGAGTTAACAAAAGAGGATCTTGCTTTGTATGCAAAGGAATACTTTCATATGGCAAAAGCGGTTCCGGGCATTGTTTCTCGAGTAAAGGATAGAGCGAAAGAGCGTGGATTTACAGATCTCATTGCTGATATTGAACGTAATATTGTCGATGAGACAGATCATATTGAACTTTGGAAAAGATTTTCATCCAGCCTTGGTATAACAGAAAAAGAGTTGGAAGAGTACGAGCCACATGATCTTACAAAAGAGGCGGTTCGTGATATGGAAGAATTAGCAGACGGATCATTTGAAGACGGAGTAACGGCAATGTATGCAATGGAGCTCACACTTCCGGAAGTGTCGCAGACAAAGAAGGATGGCCTCTGCAAGCACTATGATTTGCCAGAATCAAATGAAGATGCACATGTGTATTTTGACGAGCATTTGAATGAAGAAAATCACTTCTCTGTTTGGCGCAAAATTTCTGTAGATCCATTTCATGGCATGCAAGTAACAAAATCATCCCTCAAGGCCCAGCATAAGGTTCTTGATGGTGTATGTGATGTTTGTGGGTTCTGCATCTCTTGTGCGTAAGATTACAGAATATTTGCAAAGATATGGCATACTAGGCTCATGAGTACTTCAACCCCCTTTACACGGTTCCAAAAGACACTCCATACAGTCTTGCAAAAGATTAAGCTGGAAGATGGTCAAAATACCCTTTTTGATGATCCACAGTTTGTCCATAAGAAGGATATTACAATTCAGTCGGGCAATGGATCAGAAAAGAAATTCCACGCGTTTCGCGTGCAGTACAATAATGCAAGAGGACCGTTTAAGGGAGGTATTCGTTTTCATCCAGATGCGAACGAAGATGAGGTGAAGGCTCTTGCTGCTTTAATGTCTATAAAGACGGCAGTGGTAAACATTCCCTTTGGGGGAGCGAAGGGGGGAGTGCAAGTAAATCCGAAACATCTAACCAGCAAGGAGGTGCAAGAGGTTGCACGTGAGTATGTAAAGGCATTCCATGAAAATCTGGGTCCGGATATCGATTGCCCTGCGCCAGATGTGAATACCAATTCGGATATTATGGCGTGGATGCGTGATGAGTATGAGAAAATCACGCGAACGTACAGTCCGGCGATGATTACCGGAAAGCCACTCTCATTTGGTGGTTCAGTTGGTCGTGATACTGCAACAGCTCGCGGTGGATTTTTTATTTTACAGGAGATGGTAGACCGTCTTGCATTGGACCCTGGTGATATGCGGGTTGCAATTCAGGGCTTTGGAAATGCCGGTGCCAATATGGCACAGCTTTTACATCAAGCAGGGTATATTGTTGTAGCAGTGTCCGATTCGCAGGGAGGCATCTATTCCCAGGAGGGAATAGATCCTATACGTATTTCCAAGTACAAGAGTAAAACAGGTTCTGTAACTGGTGAGTATTGTGAGGGATCTGTTTGTGATATCGAACGTATGAAAATGGATGATGTTGCTAAGATCAGTAACGAAGAGTTGTTAGAGCTCGACTGTGACATTCTTATTCCTGCTGCACTCGATAATGTACTAACAAAAGAAAATGCAAATCGTGTGAAGGCAAAGTATATTCTGGAGCTTGCGAATGGGCCTACAACTCCAGAGGCAGATGATGTTTTTGAGAAGATGGGCACGAGAGTAATTCCTGATGTCCTTGCAAATGCTGGTGGTGTTACAGTGAGTTATTTTGAATGGTCGCAGGGGCGTAGTGGAGAACAATGGACGGATGAACAGGTCGATGAGCGCTTGAAGAGAGTGATGCTCGATGCCTATAAAGCCGTTCGTCGTGAAGCGAGACGGGAGCATATGACGTATCGCGAGGCTGCATTTGCAGTGGGAATTAAGCGCATGCTTGATGCGATGCAGGTAAGAGGCTGGATATAAAGACTGTAATCATTTACTCTTCTTCTCAATGAAAGATGTTGCAATTATTGGCCTAGGCTGTGCAGGGTACACAGCAGCCGTGTATACCGCACGATATAAGTTGGATACCGTAATTGTCGGAGAGGTAGAAGGTGGAATGGGTATGAATGCGGCAGATGTGGGAAACTGGCCTGGGGAAATAGAAATTAAAGGACCAGATCTTATGCAGAAGTACAAAGATCACGCACTGAGTTTCGATAACGTAGAACTTGTTTCCGGTAGAGTAGAAAAGGTAGAGGAAGGTTTTAAGCTCACGATGCAAAATGGTGATGTGATCGAAGCAAAAGCAGTAATATTTGCGACAGGTTCTAATAAGCGTCATCTCGGTGTTCCCGGAGAAGAGGAATTTTCTGGTAAAGGGGTATCGTACTGTGCCACGTGTGATGCGTTCTTCTATCGTGATAAAACTGTTGCAGTGCTTGGGGGTGGAGATAGTGCTATAGAAGGTGCAGCGATTACTGCACAAGTGGCAAAGACGGTGTACCTCATTCATCGTCGAGGTGAGTTTCGTGCAGAGCCGTATTGGATTGATAAGCTCAATGAAAGAGATAATGTAGAGTTTGTCCTTAATACGAATGTAGTTGAGATTTTAGGTGACCAAAAAGTGACTGGTGTAAAACTGGATACTCCGTGGAAGGATTCAGACACTATAGAACTTGATGGTGTCTTTATTGAAGTAGGATCAATTCCTGCGGTCGACATTGCTGTACAGATGGGTTGTGAACTTGATGATCGTGGCCACGTAAAAGTCGATGCTGCTCTGAATACAACAGTAAAGGGAGTCTTTGCTGCTGGTGATGTCAGTGGAGGTTCCAACCACTTTGCCCAGTTTGCGACAGCGGCTGGGGAGGGTGCCGTAGCAGCAAATTCAGCGTTTCATTACCTACAGTCAGGAAAATAAGCTTTTTCTTGCGGATTGGCCAAATATCCGTATCCTACCCCCATTATGCCTAGAGGAAAGAGAACAGTATTCGCTATGTTTTGCTCCAAGTCGGGAAATCGGCTGGGAACACTGCGTCTACATAAGCAAGATAAGCAGGGAAAAGGTTGGAAGGAGCACGTAGAGGGCATGAAGAAGTATTGCAGCAAATGTAAGACCCGAGAGGTGGTAAAACTCAAAGAAGAGAGACATTCTAAGTAGTTATGGAGGCACATAAGCATGAGCGAAGAGCAGTCTCTTTTGTAATGATGAGTAGTATGATTGAAGGCGGATTTCCTATATTCATCAATCATGCAGTTCGAGTACTTCCTGTCATGTTTTTTGCAGGAATATGTGCATATATTGGCTCTGCTATTCATATAGCACTGCTGATTGTTCGCCGCAATTGGAGACAACACCTTTCGTGGAAAACGTGGTTTTATATTGGCGGGGTAACAGTTTGCAATTCTGTACTAGCACTGTTGTTTATTTTTGCTGGTACACGGTATACATCAGGAATTAATACAGCGCTTCTTCTACAGTCAGAGATGCTATCTTCCTTTCTTATTTTTCGTGTTCTTGCAGGAGAGCATATTTCAGGCCGACAGATTATTGGTGCGTTAGGAGTATTACTCGGAACACTTTTTGTTTTGTATAATGGATCTTTAGAGTTGAACCCCGGTGATTTACTTATCGTTCTTGGTACAGTCTTTTATCCTATTGGAAATATGTGTGCTAAAAGAGCTCTACAAACTGCATCATCTTCTTTTGTACTAGCTATTCGACATTTATTTGGAGGTATAGTGTTTTGCACACTTGCTATTGTTTTTGAGGATATTACACAGCAAACATTCCTGCTTCTCTATGAGAATATATGGTTGGTATTATTTTATGGAGTGATGGTACTTGTTGTTTCTAAGCTTTGTTGGTACGAAGGATTAAAATCGCTTCCGCTTCCTAAGGCTGTTTCAATTATTCTTTCTTATCCGGTGTTCAGTTTGATATTTGCATCACTTTTCTTTGGAGAAAGACCGTCGGCATATCAGATAATAGGTATGTGTATTACGATAGCTGGACTTTCTGTATTAGTACGACGCACTTCAGCCTCGATTCTGCCACCAGATCTTGTATAGTGTCTCTTGATGACACAAGAAATCTATCGCAGTTGCGCTTCCATTGCGGTGTTTCGTCCCAGTGGAGATACGTTTGAGATGCTTCTTGTCCATAAGCCTCGTAAGCGTGATGACTGGCAATTGCCTCAGGGTGGAGTAGAAGAAGGAGAGACGTGTGAGCAGGCGGCTATTCGTGAAGTGCAAGAAGAGGCAGGTATCACACCGGAGATAATTGATACCAGTAGCCATGTGTATCAATATGATTTCCCTGCCAGTTACAGAAGGTTTCGTCCGGATAATGTAAAAGGACAGCGCATTGAGTACGTATTTGCAACGGTTGATGCAGATACAAAGGTGCAGGTGGATGATGAGGAAATCGATCAATATATGTGGGTGCTTCGCGATCAGCTTCCTGAGTATCTTAAGAGGAAAGAGTATTTGGATTTGGTCAATAAGCTGTATAGTGATGGGCTTGAACTAATAGAAAAATCGAAATCCTAAATCCGAAATAAGAAGTAGTTTCGTATTTCGTGCTTCGTATTTCGTATTTTTTCAGGTAGCCTTTTATCAATGCGTATTTGTTCACTCTCATTGCAGCAATTCCGTAGCTATCCAGAGCACTTTCTAGAGTTCGGAGAAGAGAACGTACACGTATTTGTAGGTCCAAATGGTGTGGGGAAAACGAACATTCTCGAGGCGATCTCTTTACTCTCTCTGACAAAGAGCTGTCAGAAAGCAGAAGAGATGGACATCATTACATGGGGACAGGAATTCTATCGGGTCAAAGCACAAGTACAGTCTGATACCGCAGAGGAGAAGTCTCTGGAGCTTGTGTCACAAATCGCTCCTCGTAAACAGAAGGCGTGTTTTATTAATGACGTGAAAGTTTCTATTAGCGATATGGTGGGAGCATTGCCCTCGGTGATTTTTCTTCCACAGGATTTAGAGCTCTTTACTGGTGCACCCGCTAATCGTAGAAGTTTTTTGGATCAACTTCTATGCCAAGTGTCTCCAGAGTACATGCAGACGCTTATGCAGTATCAAAAAATTCTCAAGCAGAGAAATTCTTTGCTCCGAAAGATCGGGGATGGAGTAGCGCGCAAAACAGATCTTGCTGTGTGGGATGAGAAAGCTGCGGAAACAGGCACAGTGGTGATGCTTCGTCGCTTAGAACTTTGCGAGGTATTGCAATGTACTTTTGGAGAGGAACTTGCAGCACTTGGAGAAGACTGGGAGGATGCGCAGATTATTTATGAGCGCAAAGGAGATGCGCGAGACTTTGGCACGGCAAAGTCTGAGATGATGGACTTGCTTTCCCATTTTCAGGAGCGAGACATCATCCTTCACTCAACAACAATAGGGCCACACAGAGATGACTGGAAGGTTGTAGTAGATGGCAGAGACATTTCTACGTTCGCTTCACGTGGACAGCAACGCACTGCAGTACTGGCGTTGCTCTTTCTTGAGGTGTCGTATCTGGAACTCCAGAGAGGGGAGAAACCGGTGATACTATTAGATGATGTATTTTCTGAACTTGATGATCACCATCAAGCCTCACTCCTCAAATCTCTCGAAGGACATCAGGTGATTATTACAACAACGCATGTACCGAGCGAAGTACATGGAGCGAAAGTATGGGAAATAGAAGAGCGTACAGAAGTCTTAAGCAATCAAAGTAGCTCGCTTCCCCTGAAAAGCACCGAAAGCAGCAAGGGCTAAAGCGTCTGCCGCGTCATCTGGCTGTGGAATTTCTTTGAGGTTAAAAATCATCTTCACCATCTGCTGCATCTGCTTTTTATCAGCAGAGCCATCTCCGGTAATACAACTTTTGAGTTCTGGTGGAGTAGGCTCGATAATTTCTAAGTCTTTACCTGCTACGCAGGAGAGTATCACTCCTCTTGCTTGGGCTACGTCGAGGGCAGTCTTCTCATTTACAGAGAAGTAGAGTTTTTCGATTATGGCAAGCTCTGGCTGAAAATCCGTCAGAATATCATCCAGATCCTTTCCAATTTCCTTGAGTCTCTGGGCAAATACTGTTTTGGATGCAGTTTCTATAGTTAAATAGTCAACGACGCGAAGATCATGTGCGCAATTGGCTTCTATTAGCCCAATTCCTACTGTTGCAAGGCCAGGGTCTATTCCAATGATCCGCATAGGCATGCAGTGTAGCGAAAATAACCAAATTTTGCTATAATAGAGAGATTCATAAACAAATTTGGAAACACAAACCCCACGCCACAGGCATCTTGTAGCATTCCCTGTGTTGGTCGCTGCTTTAGCAGTGACTTTTGCTCAAGCGCCGGTAGATCTTCCGAATGTGCTCTCATCTGTTACACAGATTTTTAGTACTGCAGATGATGAGCGATTCACATTCGATTCAGGAGTGTATGGAGTGGTATATGCAGGTGGGCAGCTGCAAGAAGAGGAGGATCATTTATATTTGAGCAAAGGGTCTGTACTACTGGCATCGGAAGGTGTTATCCGAGTAACGATTGATGATGTCCAAATTACTACGCTCAACGGATCTATTCACCTTACACGTGACGGCGACAATCTCGTCATCGCAGCACTCACCGCACCTGCAGTAGTAGTGTCGGGAGATCAGCGCATGGTTGTTCCTGCCGGTATGCAGTGGGAACTTTCCGGCAACATTGCGACACTTAATGAAGGATTTGATGCATGGATGAAAGCTAGGCTTCCCCGTCCACTTCCTATCAGTTTTATAGAACGCAAAATTGGAGATCTTTCTTTGGTACGCGTTCCCGAAAGTATTCTGCCAGAGCAAAAGCAGTTTCTCCCGCTTGATGTTCTTCCAGAGGAGGAGGTATTGCTTCCGGTATCTGCAAGTCACGTGATTTCTGAGAAAGATGAGCATGTTCTCGGTGTTGTATGTCATACAGTGCAACAGGGAGATGTTGATCGATTCGAGGAACTCCTCAACCTTTCATTGGTACGTGATGCACTCAAGACAGACCGTGGCATGGCAGTTGTTGCCGTACTTCTGAGTCAATCAACAGAAGGTCAGACAGCGTTGAGGATGCTTCTTCTCCAGCAGTTAATTACGGATGAGTCTGTATGGTTGGCAAGTTCATTCCATCCAGCATTCAGAAATATTGCATGGGCAATCTTTGAACCGGATGTGTCAGTAGAGTCACACCTTACTCGCGTATTCCTTTTGCCATTTAGCACCTTTAGTCCAGATCCTTTTTCTGATTTTGTATTGGAACGTTTTTCAGTTTCCCCTAAGGGAATGCTTACTATGGTAGGGGATAGTGATGCATTTATAGAGAATGTCATTGTTGCCCATATGCCTCTTATAGATCGACTAGAAGAGCGTGGCTACCCACAGCGTGCAATGTATCTCAGCCAGACACTCCTTGATCTTATAGCAAGTGCAGATGAGCCTACGCAGATCATGTTGCAAGCACAGGAGACACTCAGACATCGAGGGCGTATTGATCTTTCTCCAATACCTCCAAAGAGTGAAATAGAACCGCAGATCATAGTAGAGCCTGATAAGGAGCCAGAACCCGAGCCCGAGCCCGAGGTAACACTAAGTCCTCAGCAGGTAGAAGCAAAAGCGTATCAGATGCTCGAGAGTGCCGGAGCTTTGTTTACTGTAAACTCTGCTATTACTCACCTTGAGGGCAATAATGCTCGCATTACGGATGTGCTCTTCAATACGCCTTTGGAAGATCGATCTGTGAGCTTTACGCTCGATGTGGTTACAGAAACGGTGACGGATATCGAAATAAATGGAAATACAGATTTTCCGTATACTCCGTCATT